>LXNI01000162.1_pt1 | contig 82618 bp, 61 predicted proteins | sample 809091 | NCBI WGS metagenome assembly LXNI01 (sample SAMN04870527, study PRJNA318959) | sponge metagenome | biome: 01000161; feature: marine sponge reef; material: water | host: Sarcotragus foetidus | place: Greece: Milos, Mediterranean Sea | collected 2013-05-29 | depth 5-7 m | reverse complement strand
GCTGGCCTTGATGCTGTTCTCGCAGCAAAGTGTCCTGCCGGTCGCGATCGGCACGTTGATCCTGTTCAGCCTCTGCGTACAAATGTCCGAGGGAGCTACCTACTCGGTCGTGCCTTTCATCAACAAAAAGGCGCTTGGCGCTGTGGCGGGCATTGTCGGAGCCGGCGGCAACGCTGGCGCGGTCGCCGCGGGCTTCCTGTTCAGGACGGAAGGGCTGGGCTGGCCGCAGGCGCTGCTGATCCTTGGCGCCTGTGTCACGTTGACGTCGTTTCTCGCCTTTGCTGTGCGCTTCTCCGAAGCTGACGAAGCCGCGGTCGCCCGCGAAACCCAAGCGCGGCTGGCGGGCGCGTCCGGGGATGCTGGTGAAGCAATACCTGCCTAGCGAAGAGCAGGTTATCGGGCTCGTCTGACACGTCCGGGCCGCGGATCGGGCTACCGATCTGCGGCCCCTTCTGTCATCGCAGTCTTGGGATTCTCGCGCACGCGGGCTTGCAGTCGGCGCATGCCACGCAGCCAGCGATCGTAGTCGGACGCCTTGCGGCGCATGTACTCGGCCACTTCGGGATGCGGCAAGATCAAGAATCGCTCTTCCGCCAGACCCTCGATCACGGCATCGGCTACGTCCGACGGCTCGATGGCACCGGGTGTGAGGAAATTGTCGCGCTCGCCGCGCTCGCCTAGCAGCAGCCGCGTGCGAACCCCCTGCGGACACAGCACCGAAACCTTCAGCCCTTGGTCGCCGTAGGTCACCGCAAGCCATTCCGCCAAGGCTACGGCAGCGTGCTTGGTCACGGCATAGGCCAATGAGCCGATCTGCGTCAGCACACCGGCTGCGGAAGCGGTGTTGAGGAGGTAGCCCTCGCCACGGGCCGTCATCTTGGGCACTAGGTTCCTTGCAGCATAGAGATGTGAGCGATAGTTGACGTCAAAGACGCGTTCAAAGTCCTCGTTGCACACCTCCGGCCCGCCCGGATGGGAAATCCCAGCATTCGAGCAGAACAGATCAATCGGCCCAATCTCCGCTTCGGCCCATGCGATCAAATCCTTGACTGCTGCTTCTGACGTGACGTCTGCGGCGCACGGAGCGGCACCGATCTCGGCAGCCGTCGCTTGGACGCCGTCAGCATCCAAATCCGCCGCTACGACGGCCTGGGCTCCCTCCCGGACGAAGCGTTCTGCCAGTGCGCGCCCAATTCCGCGCGCGGCTCCGGTTACGACCACTACTTTTCCATCGATTCGCACGTATCCCTCCTGCTTGCCGTCGCCGGACGACTAGAAATCAACCCAGATCGGGCTAGACCAAGCGATCTGGCCGTCCCGCTGCACAATCCGCACATGGTAGTGGGCCCAGCCATCGCCGGGCGCGTCCTCATCTCGGAAATCGACGGTCACCGTGGACGTGCCGGGCTTCGATGAATACACGACTTCCCCGCTGCGCACGATCTCCAAGGAGTCCACAGGCGCCGTGGCGGAGGCCCGGAAGCTGAGCGATGGCGCGGCCGATGCGGCAAATTCGCCACCCATCTTCACCTTCTGCGCACCGTTGGAAGTTGCCTCGAACTGCAGCACGATGTTGTCGGTCGCCGCGTAGCTGCGCCTTTGCTTGATAGCGTCAAGGACGGCTGTGTTGGTGAGTTCTGCGGCCCACACGCACGCATAGGACTGATGCGTAGACTCGTGGTCTGAGTTGGACAGCAAGCCGATCCTCCAGCCCCTCTTCCAAGCGCTCCATACGAACCCTGCGGGCTGGTTTGTGTTGGCTTTTCCAGGAGAGTTCGGCTCCTCGTAAGATCCGCGCAGCGCTTGAAACACCTCCACGACCGGTTCCGCTCTCGGGTCGTTGTCGCGCCAGTCCGTGCCGCCCCCTCCGGCAGTTGTATGGGCGATCGCGATGTCACCGTGCTTCAGCAATGCCGGATAGAGGCGCTCGGCCCAGCTCTCTTGGCCGGTGAACTCCTCGTCGGAGATCCATACCGGCTGCGCTGCTCTCCGTGTCGAGATAATGTTGCGGTGACCGCCCGGGAACGTGACGGTGCGCTCGTAGCCGAAGAATGTTGCAAAGCGCCCGGGCTGGTTGAACATGGTCGCGATCTGGCGTGCCTTCCACCATTGGTACTTGTAATAGTGCAGCCGCTCTGCGCCGGAATGGTCGGTCACCGCCAAGAAGTCCAGTGCCCCGGCATCGAGCGCATAGCGGTATTGGAACAAAATGTCGCCATCCCGCTGGCTATCTGCCGACAGGTCGGTGTGGCGATGCAAGTCCCCGCGGAAAAGCTGCAACGGTGTTTTGTCAGCCCAGCGGGCGCTGCGAACTCGTTGCAGGTCGGCGGCCTCGGTCGGAGCGGCATCTGCAACGGGCTGGGAGTCCGGCCGGTACGGGCGCATCCGCTCTTCGGCAGCGGATTCCGTGTTCAGGTCGAGGCTCGCATAGAGCAACTGGGAGGTGTGCACGTGCGGGTCTTGGTAGGTTCGCCCGTCGCCGGTCCAGACAGCCGCCGCCGCGCCATTGAATTTGGCGAACGCCAACTGCGTGTAAGCGCCACCTGAACTGAGCGGAAGATCTGTCGTCGGCGACCACCGCGCTCCGTCAAAGGCCGTCATGCGGATCGACGACATCGCGCGGATGGTGTCGTACCAAGGCTGCATGCGCCTTTCCTCGTCGCCAAACTTGACCTTCAACTCGTGCTCTTCCACGGGAAGCCGCAAGATCATCTTGCGGAAGAACAGGTGTGGGACGCCCCGGTGTCCCATGACCAGTTCCGGGTATTCGTGCATGTCGGACATCCATGCCGGGACAGCCTCTTGCAGCGATTGGACCGGCTCGGTCCAGGTACCGTTGGCATAGCGGGCCACGCGCACTTGGCTGGTGGCTCGCAACTGTGTTCCCGGGCGGCCCAATACGCCCCAGTCCTTGCCCCAATTGGGGCCGCTCTCGGCCCAAGTCACCCACACTCTGTTGGCGGCGTCCACTGCAACGGATGGCTCGATCGCACGGTTGCGATCCGCGGGAACCCCGATGACTGCGTCGGCGGAATCAGGCAGCAATCGCCTGAGGAAGATGTCATAGCTGCCGCGTTCGTAGCCGTCCCATGCGACCCAGACGGACCCGTCCGGGCCAGCCGCGAGGTCAGGAGCCCAGTCGTTGGCGTCGGACTCGCTGACCCTGATTGGGGCGGACCAGCCATCTTCGCCGAAACGCGCCGCCATGACATCAAGTTGGTCGCCGTGGAATTCTTGCCACGCCACCCACGGGCTTCCGTCCGTCGCCGTCACGGCTACGGGGAAGTACTGTCGCGTGCCTGTCGGAGATACGTAGATCTCCGGATCCCAGCTTTCAGAGGCTGGATCAAAGGCTCTGTCGACAAGCCTCCAACGACCATCGGCGTACTCGCTCCAAAAGATATGGATCCGCCCTTCGGCATCGCTCGCCAATGCTGTGCCGAAATAGTCACCCCAGTGTGGAGTCACTCGAAACGTTTTCCACGCCTCTTGCGGCTTCCAACCGAGGTAGAGCGTGTTGGCTTCGTTATGGAAGGTGGTCCAAGCAACGAAGAGACCAGCCTCGGTCATCGCCGCAGCGGGGTAGTCGTGCTGGCTTGCCTCACCCCTAGTCAAAGCTCGCACGGCGGGAGCGACGCTCGCAGCGACCTGCCCGTCGAGCATCTCGATCCGCCGCCTTTGCTCGAGCTCTGCGAGCGTAAACGAGAAATCGCCTCGATTCGTGTTGACCGAAACCGTCGAACCAGGCTGAGCCTCGACGCTGAGATACACGCCATTGGGGAGGATCTTGGTGCCACCGGGCAATTCCGAGCGTTGGCGATAGAGGGCATCGGGCGGACTGTACCAGCGGGCTTCCAAATCCCAGCCGGCAGTCCCGATGACGCGGTCGGGCCGATCGAAGTGCCAGCCCCATACAGCCTGGACAGAGCCGGGCTCGACGTTGGCCTGGCCCGTCCAGCGCTGCGGTTCAGTCGCCCGCAGGCCGAACTCCAGGTTTACCACGACATTGGCTGTCGGATGGTCGATTACGGTGGTTGGCGTGTCGATCGCCAAGAGGAGCGTGGCCTGCATCCATACAATCGCAACGAGACATAACAAGAGGGCTCGTGCCGGCATCGCCGTGCAGAGTAGCAGCTTTGGACCCTCGGTGTCGGTTCTCCAACCCTGGGGCGAGGTCCGGTGTCTTGATTTACGGGTTGCCGTGCGCTCCGATCACTGCGGGCCACAGCTCGTCGGGGAAAAGCGGCGGGATGCCAACGGGCCGTGCCCAGAGCGCGGCACCCAAGAGCGCTGCATGTGTTGGGTCCCAACACTTCTGCGTTGCGTCGCCAGAATACCGGGCTCTCGCAGTTCGGAGGCCCATCTCGACGGATCGCTTCTTCGACGTGCGTTTTTTTCTTCCTTCAATCGACTAAGCGAACGCGGAACCACCTTGCAAGGTCAGCTTCCGAAATCTGGCTCGCGGCAAGGCGCTCTATGGTCCGGACTGCATCGAACCGATCGAAGCTCAGTCGATAGCCGTTATCAAGCAGGAACAGGCGAGCCGCCACCCACGCCGTGCGCTTGTTTCCGTCGACGAATCCATGGCTGGAAACCAAACCGTAGGCATACGACGCGGCAAGGTCGGCAGCGTCAGGTTCACCATAAGCCCACAGGTTGACCGGACGTTGGAGAGCCGAGTCGATCGAACCGAGGTCGCGTATGCCGGATGCTCCGCCGTGTTCGGCTAGCTGACGGTCATGAATCGCAAGTACGACGTCCAATGTGACCCATCGCCACCGCCCGCGGTCGCCACCTGTCACTTCGCTAGCGCCCGCAGTACCTCGCGGTCATCATGCATGATCTCTTCAGAGAGAGCCATCTGGCGAGAAAACTCGGGATCGTACGGCGTGAGGCGAAAGCCTCCGTCCGGCGCTTCTGTCAGATACAGGATGTCGCCCTTCTTCACTTTCAGACGAGACATTACCTCCTTGGTTAGAATGATGCCGGAAGACGAACCTACGGTAGTGATCTTGAACGAGAGCATAGCGGCACTGATCTATATAATACCAATTATAATGACAAGTGGGCGGGCATGGTCTGGGTCCCGGCGGAAGGCCAGCCATCGCCGCAACTGGGCTAGGCGCTTAAGATCCGACCATTCAGTATCTTGTCGCTGATTGGTATCTGCTTCAGTCCAGCGATTCGACTTGGTGAGACCGGACCGGACGAACATCCTCCACTTGATTGAAGCGAAATGCGCCCAGCAGTACATTGAACCGTCTGGGTAGAAACATATAGCGAATAAATATAGTAAATCCAGGGGGAATTGATTGCCACCCACCACAATTCGTGTTCAGATGGAACTGAGATGTCTCGCGCAAGCTCAGTCGATCTCATGCCGACCATGTGGCATCCGTCCATGGGCGAGCACCATATCGCAGTCCGGATTCCAGTAACGACCCCAACTCGTTATCTCTCGTACCATGCGGCCCTCAATCTGCGGCTTCCTGGCGAGGATACCGGGGACTGGCATGGCAGCGTGCCGTTCGTAACGCTCAAGGACAGTCCCCGCACGCTCACGTTTGCCGGGCCAGGTGGGTTCACCGATACGACACCCAGCCTAGGCAGCAAGGGTGTGCGAAATATGGCCCACATCCTAGAAGGAGAATATATCCCCCCGGGCTCCGGACCAGTATGGGTCGCCAACCACTATCGAGCGATTGCGGACTACGTGCTCCTTGACACGCGGGGTTGCTGGAGCGCGAAGTACCCGAGACACGTCACGGTGCGATGCATCAACCGGTGGCTCAGCACGCCGGACCGCATCGAGCACCTGGTCGAGGAGTACCTCAAACCTCTGCGCGAACAATTGCCCACCGAAGAATTGGAGCTCCACGAAGCATGGCTGCCCACCGTAGTATTCGACTAACACCGAAACAAGAGCTCCATGAACGCCTCATGCGAGCGGTTGCACTTCGGATGCAGTCCACGCCCTACGTGTTGAAGGAAGGAACGGCGCTGGCACTCCTGTATGGCTTGGATCGCCACTCGGAAGACCTCGACTTCGACGACGGCGGCAACCGGTACTCCATCAGGAACCAAGTGCGAGATGGCCTCCGGGACGGTGGCGCTTCGATGTCGGATTTCATCCATGACCATGAGACTTGGAAGGGACAGCGTTTCAAGGTTCACTACATCGACCCGGACACCGGCGCAGATCGGCTCTTGATAATCGCATTGAGTTCCCGGTCAGACCCGAATCCAGACGATATCGTCGTCGTCGATGGAATTCGCACGTACCGACTTCCAGCTTTGTTCAATCAGAAGATGGACGCGGCCGATGACAGGGTCAAGGCGCGAGACCTCTTCGACATCGGATTCCTCGTTGCGAAGCACGGGGATCGGCTCTCTTCCGATCAGATCGAGCAGGCGGACAGCTTCAGCAGAGACTACGAGGATCTCGCAGATCAGTATCGCCAAGCCTTCGAAGAAGACGCACTGCTGAGAGGTGTTACCACCGCCGACGATCGTGCGCTTGCATTGAGGATCGCGGTCATCGAGCAGCTGCACCGCAGAGGAAAGACGGTCATAGAGCAGTCCGTGCCCGGCGCTCAGCCCTTGGCAGATGTGCTGGCACGCCACAACATCTGGCTCGAATCAGACGGACGCGATGGCTGTCGCGCGAACCTCGCTGACGGAGATTTCTCCGGGGCCGTTCTGTGTAATCTGAATTTCGAGAAGGCGGATCTGCGTGGAGCCGACTTCCAGGGCGCAGACCTTAGGAATGCGAATCTCCGCAGCGCGGACCTGCGAGGAGCGCTATTCGACCGAACGGACCTGCGCGGAGCGGACGCTCGAGGCGCAAATCTCACAAGCTCCTCATTTCGAAGAGGCATACTCGGACCCACCACAAAGGGATTTCTCCGAGCCTCCCGTCAGAAATGCAGCTCCGCGTCGGACTCGCTACATGTCGCCTCTTGAGATCCCGCGCCGGACGGAGCCTGAGAGAGACATCGGCCCGTCACGGTAGCGAACCGCAATATCGTCGGCTCCTTGGAGCAACCATCCGAACGCTTGGAGGCCACTCGTCCTTGTGGCACCCTTTCGGTCGAATCCCCAAGCCCATTGCCGCATAGGACCCTCTCGCGACCGTTCCTATACTGTGGGTTGGCAGACACATCCATAGACGTCATCGTGGTCGGTGCCGGGCCCACCGGGCTTGCATGCGCCATCGAAGTCCAGAAGGCCGGCTTCACGGTCAAGACACTGGAGAAGGGCTGCGTTGTCAACTCGCTGTACAAGTACCCAACAAACCTGACCTTTTTCACGACGCCAGAACTGCTCGAGATCGGCGACATCCCTATGACGGCAGTCCGAGACAAGCCCACTCGCGGCGAGGCTTTGAAGTACTATCGGCGGGTCGCCAACCACTACCGGCTAGACATCCACCAGTACGAGCAAGTCCGCAAGGTCACCGGCAGCGACGGCGCGTTCTCGGTTGCCAGCACCAACCGCCTCGGCCAAGCCTGCACCTACTCGGCTCGCAAGGTCATCCTCGCCACGGGATTCTACGACATCCCGATCCTGATGGGGGTCCCGGGCGAGAGCCTGCCCAAGGTGCATCACTACTATCACGAGCCACACCCGTTCTTCGACTGCGACCTAGCGGTGATCGGCGGCCAGAACTCAGCCGCCATTTGCGCCTTGGAATGCCACCGGGCCGGTGCCCGCGTCACTCTAGTCCACCGCCATCCAGAACTCAGCCCCAAGATCAAGTACTGGATCCTGCCCGACATCTCCAACCGCATCAAACACGGCGAGATCGAAGCCTATTTGGGCAGCACGGTGACACGCATCGAACCTGGGACGCTACACCTAGGTACGCCCGACGGCCCCGTGGCGATCAAGAATGACTTTGTCTTGGCCATGACCGGCTACCAGCCCGACACGGAGTTCCTAGCTAGCGTCGGTATCGTCTTCGACGAGCAGGCTCAGAAGCCACGCACCGACCCGAACACGCTCGAGAGTGACCGGAGGGGGGTATACCTCGCCGGGGTGATCGTGGCCGGAATGCACACCAACGAGATATTCATCGAGAACGGTCGCTTCCACGGCGGTCAGATCGCCGCTGACATCACTGCCAAACTTCGCGACAGCAGGTAGCGATCAGTACCGCCCATCGGACACCGACCGGACACACTTCACGCGCGGAGAAGACGTCGGCGTAGCAGAATTGACGGTGTCAGGTTGTCTCCAACTGCTTCGTCCTTGGCTACAGATCAGACTCCTGAATTCGTGCGATCTTCATGAGGTGCCTCTACAGGCCGCGCTTGAGATCATCGTCCCCGTGGACCGGCACTGAAATACGGGCCGAGATGGCCGCTCGCGTGTAGATGCGATGGCTGCCCTTGATCCGTCTCAACGGCCAGCCCCGCGACTGGAGAACCCGGCAAGACTCTTTGCCGGTAGCGGTCTTCACACCGCGATCTCAATTAATCGGTCCGTGCCGGACAGAGGAACCTCCTGATTCTCGAACGACAGACAACCTTCGACTGCTTCGTAGATGTTGCTCAGCAGATCTTCGAAGGTGTCTCCCTGCGTGGCACATCCAGGAATGGCTGGCACTTCCGCCCAAAAGCCGCCTTCTTCTGCCTCGCGAATCACAACCTTCAGCTTCATAGCTCGCTCCAGTCTGGAAGTACATTGTAAGTCTTGGATTGGCCAAGGCACCTCAACTACGCGATCTCACGCAACACGAGAAAGATCTGACGAGGCCATTATCGAGCGGTCCCGCAGGAGCGACCACACGACTACAATGACCGACTGCGGTTTCGCATGTCTGGCCCGATTGGATGCGCATTCCCCGCGCGACAGACTATAGTGTGCAAGTGGGAGGTGACGGAGATGGCTGACTGGGAGAGCTGTGCCGCCGTCGAACGCAAGCCGGGGAAAGTTAGCGGCGCGTGGGTTTTTGCGGGTACGCGGATTCCACTCGTGGCACTTTACGAGAATCTGGCCTGTGGTGCGACTATCAACGAGTTTGTCGAGTGGTTCCCCGGTGTGAATGAGCAACAGGTCCGCGTCGTTCTCGAACACGAGGCAAAGGCCCTGCGGGCGGCGGTGGCGCATTGAAGGTCTCGTTCGATCAAGGGACTCCAGCACCATTGCGGCGCTACCTTCAGGCGCGCACCGTGGATACCCTTGCCGAAAAAGGCTGGTCGGATCGGGACAACGGGGCGCTGCTCGACCTAGCCGAACGCGGGGACTACGAGGTGTTCGTCACGACTGATCAGAACATTCGCTACCAACAGAACTTGTCGGGGCGAGCGATCGGAATCGTAGGCTTGCTCGCTACCGCTTGGCCCGACATCCGTCTCCGCACCCGTGAGATCGGCAAGGCCATCTCCTTGGTCCGACCGGGCGAGGTCATGGAGGTCTCCATTAAAGTGCCATCAGATGGCGAAGAATACCTAACGGTTGGGCCTTGAGCGCCCTATACCGATGCGACGCACGATTCTTGCGGGCTGCTCATTCGACGTGCAGCCTTGGAAACCACGCACCGACCCGGGCGCGCTCGAGAGCGCCGGAGCGGGGTGTCCGTCTCTGACACGATCGCAGCCGGAACGCACACCAACGAGAACTTCATCAAGGACGGCCGCTTCCACGGCGGTCAGATCGCCGCCGATATTGCAGCCAAGCTCGGCGACCGTTGCTAGCGAACGGTCGCACCCCTCGATGGCCCTGCAATTCTATAATGGTGTTCGCTGGTCAGGCCGCTTGACGGCAGCCTGCAGCGCCCGAGCCTTCAGCTGGGCTAACGCTGAGTCGCAGGTGGCTTGATTGCCTGCAGGCGGAGTTGCCTAGGCACGTGGGGGCATCTGCATCATGGCCGCCCTGAATACAGCCCGTCGCATCCCTTCGTTCCTCAGACCTTCGCACTCCAAGGGCCGAACCGCTCGGACGTACCTCATCGGGCTGAGTGGCCTCTGCCGCGCGCCTCTGTTCGGCTTGTGCGCAGGTGTCCTGATGGCAGGAGCGGCACTTGGCGAGACCATTCAATTCGACGGCAGTTGGAACCACTCGTGGGAGCTAGCCGAAGGCGAGACCGTGCAAATCCAAGTCGAGGTCGCCAGCCCGGGCAAACTGCCTGACAACGGCCGCATCTCGGCGCGGTGGAGCGGACCGCCGCTGGGCACCGCCCAAGGCAGTGCGTCGATGAGCCGGGGCGATCTGGTTCGGGGCGATGAAAACGGCTGGACCAAGATCCTGCATGCTCTTGACCCAGATGTGTACTTGGTGTACAGGGCTCCTCGCGCTGGCGCCTACGAACTCGAATTGACGACCGTCACTGAAGGGCCCTGGTCCTCCTCGCCGTACCATCGAGACAGCGGTCTAGCGAGGCTTGCCGCGATCCCTCCGGCGCACACACCCGCCATCAACGACCTCCAGATCAACGTCTCCATCGCACCCGTGCCCGAAACCTCCGCGGGCGACATCGTGCTCGAGACCGAGCCCAATAACACGCCCGAAGAGTCCGTCGTGCTGCCTTTCGCAGCTGGCAACGCCGACCAAGTGCTGCGCGTCATCGGCGGGGCCGACGAACTTGAGTACTTCGACAACGCCGCCTCGGGGAGTTCGCCTGACGATTGGTACCGCTTCGTGTACCGCGGCGACAAGATCAAACTCTTGACGGCCAACCTGCAGATGGCCGAGCCCGTCGTCAGCGCACGCATCCGGGTATACAAGCCGGGCACTCCCAGCGTCGAAGAGTTGGAGCATCGCGAAGCCGCCAAACGCGAGGATTTCGGCAACAACGAGGCCGTGCCCTACATCCATCCCGACACCGAGGTCATCCCCGGCCCGGAGCAGGTGTACACCTACTACGACGGCCGCGACGTCAACGAGCGCTTGCACCAGCAGGACGACAACTTCCGCTCGTTTGTCACCCGCCGCGTGCATCCAGGCGGCACTTATTACCTACGGGTGGAAGCCAACCAACCGGGCTACGAGTTAGAAGTCCGCCTGACCGAACCGGCACCGTTCGAGACCCCGCAGCAGGCACTGCGCCAATCCATCTACTACCACCTAGCCGAAGTCGATGCCTGGCTGATCCACCGCCCGCGCAACATCGCCGTCCATCGCCGAGTCCGGGACGGCTCAAGCCTGTTCGGCGAGAACTGCATGAGCTGCCACACCCAGAGCGGGGTTTGGGGAGTCGCCGACGCCCTACGGCACGGCTACCGCCCGGACGGAACGGTCCAGAACCACCGCAGGCTCGTCAACACGATGTACGAGAGCCTGCGCCCGACCAACGAGCTCGTGGACGCCGCCGTCAACACCTCGCTGGCGCCCAACGATCTTGGCGACGCGCCCGCAGGCAGCCGCGTGGCCGGCCGCAACGTGGTACAGCACGAGCGCACTTTCAAGCCCAAGAAGCTGCACTCCTACCAGCAGAAGCGCACCGCCAACTATGTGCTGCAAACCAATGACCCGCAGGGCATCAACGCCGCGGGCAAGGGCTCCAACTTCGGCCCGAACGTGGTCTTCAAGTTTGCGGCTGAAATCCTCGAGCGGGCATGGCGCGACAGCGGCGAAGAGAAGTACTTGGCGGGAGTGGTCGAAAAGGCAGAGAAGATCGTCGCCACTGGCGATATGCAGCTCAGGGTCATAGACGATCTCGGGCACCGCATCGAGTTCTTCCACGACCTGCTCCCGCACGAGGAACTTGCCAAGCTCGACCCCGAGTCGGAGCTGGGCAAGCGCGTCCAAGCACTGCTGCCGGCGTTTCAGAAGCAAGTCGACCGCGACATGAAGCGGCTGCTGGCGTTGCAACAAGAGGACGGCTCGTGGGGCTTCGACCTGGGAGTGCATGACCAGTCCACGGACTCTTGGAACCGAATCGACGAAGACGGCGATCCCGCGCCGACCGCGGTGTCGCTCATCGCGCTGCGAGCAGCGGGCCACGGCCCGGACAGCCCGCCGGTCAAGCGAGCCGTGCAGTGGCTGCTCGACAAGCAGTTCGAATACGGGCTCTGGAACCGTTCGGCACAGACCGGCTTTGTCACCAACGCCTACGTCATTCGCGCATTGAGTCGCTTATTCCCGGGCGATGCCCCGCCGTTCGAACGCAGTGACTTCGAGCCGCGTCCCGACGAATCCCCTCTGGAAAAGCTGTCCCGCGTGCGGGCGCTTCAGACCACGGGCAGGCCTGACTTGGCTGATCTGATGATCGCTGCGACCGAGGACGAAATGCCGCAGGTCCGCTACTACGGCTACCTCGGGATAGGCGGCTCGCTCGCCGCAGCCGGCATTCCCGCGCTGATCTCGGGCCTGTCTGATCCGGTCAAGACGTGCCGTGAGGCGGCCTTCTGGTCCATGCGCCAGTTGCTCTTGGACGACCAAGGCTGGCCAGCCGTGCTGGCCGCCTACCGCAGCGGGGACGAGCGCACGCGCCAATCGGTCCTGCAAGCCCTGATCATGCGGGTTGATCTTGTCGGGCCGGGCTCGCAAGTGGACCGCAACGAACTGGCCGCCCTGCTCGCTGACGCCATGCGGGATCCATTTCCGGGTGTGCGGGCCTATGCGTTCAAGTCAGCTTGGCACCTATGGGTCTGGAACCCACCCTTGCGCCAGCGCATCAATCGGGCTTGGGTCAGCGCACTGCTCCGGCCCGAGCCTAACAGCCACGTCGAGAGCGCGATGCGCTATTCGACGACCTCGATGCTGATCGTCAACGGCCAGATCGCCAACCAAACCGGTACTGACAACCGTGAGCAGCAGTACCGCGAACTGCAAGACCTATACCAGATGCTGTCGTCTGCTCGCCGCCGCGCGGGGGACCGCCGCGACTTGCTTGAGCAGCGTTTGGCGGCTGTTGCAGCGACTCATTTCCAAGAGCGTGGGGGCGATGGCGGACCCGGCCAGCTTGGCTATTCGACGCCCGGCGCGACCGAGCTAATCGGCGACATCCTGCTCAACATCTACCAGACGCGCAGGGACGACGGGCAGGTGCCGTGGCGGTCTATCGCGCTGCAAGGTGCCGCCAACGTGAATTCGGCGCGGCTGCAGCAGCACCTGCTGCAACTATTGCAAAGCGACGACCTAGAACAGGTCGCGGCCGCTGCCAAGGCGCTCTCCAACCCCAGCGCCCTGCGACTCTCCGGCGATCCCGAAACGATCCGGCCGCTGCTTGCCAAGCTCGACGCGTTCCTCGAGGCCGGCCGAGAGGACGATGCCGAGGCGCTCGTCCGTTTCCTGTCCAGGGTGCGCTGGCAATTCGGCGACGGAGAGGACAACGCGGAAGCCGAACGGGAGTTCTTCAGACTGCTCGTGCCGGCAGCGCAAGGATCCCCGGTTGCCGCCGTGCCACACCTGCTTGGCCGGCCGGCCCCGAGCACAACGAACGAATCGCCGGCGGACAGCGAACGAGCCGCGCTGCTGGGCCAGGTGCTGGGGAACAATCCCACACTTCACCGCCGTGCCGCTTTCGACCATGTGGGCGGGGACGCGCTTTTCTGGCTGTCATCGACCGAGTGGATGCTGCGCTATCAAGAGGGCGGACCCACCATGGAAGAGGCCATCGAAGGGGCGACCGAGGCCGAAGATCTGGAGGTCTTGGGCTTGACTGGCGGACGCACCACCAAGCAACTGGTGCCTGACGGCCTCACCAGCCGCAACACGATCCTGTGGTGGCGCGAAGGCCTACCCGGCCATGAACTCACTTTCGGGGTAGAGGCCCCCGAAGGTGGGCCGCACGAAATTATCGCGGCGTTCTTGCACGACCGCGAGATGGGTACTGTCCAACCATTCCTCAATGGCGACAACATCGGCGACCCGATCGATTTCTACCGCGACAGCCTCACTGCTCCCGGCCCGGTGTCGCTGGGCGTGCATCAGTTCGAGGCCGGCCAGAACCGGCTGACATTCCGCATGGTTGGCTCCAATGAAGATGCCGAGCCCAACTACATCTTCGGCCTGGACTACCTCAAGCTCGAGCCCGGCGAGACCGCCGGCTCGCTGTTTACCAAGGACGAGTTGGGCATAGACGTGATCGATCCCATCGTGGAGGCCAAGGACAGGCTGATCGGGATGTTCACTTCTTGGTTTTCCGAGGAGTCCCCCGAGGATGTGCGCAAGCGGGCGATCGCCCTAGCCAACAAGACCGCGCTGCGCCGTCATCCCGAAGTTCTGAAGGCTTTGGCGGCGTGGATCGACCGCGAGCCAAGCCCGCTCTACCGCACCCGCATCCAGAACGTTCTCAACAGCGACGACAAGGTCTACGGCAAGCGCTTGCGCGAAATCATCAGCGAAGAGAGCACGGCCCAGCAGGGCAGCGACGTCCGCCCGCTAGCAGATTCAGACGAGTGGATCGAAGACATCATCCACTTCCGGGACTATGTCTTCACGGAGATGACGCGGATCGACTCGCGAGACAACCGCGCCTGCATCTCGTGCCACGGCGTGCCGGGCCGCGTGCCGACGCTGTACTTGGAGGCTCCGGACGCGGCCGGCTACATCCCGCCCGAGGCGCTGCTGGGGAACTACCGCCGCATGCAAGAACGCGTCGACATGCACGATGTCGAGAAGAGCAAGTTTCTGCGCAAGCCGCTCAATATCCAATCGGGCGACGAGGATGGGCACCAAGGCGGGGTGCGCTACGAGGCGGGCGATCCCGGTTACGGCGTAATTCGCGAATGGGTGCTCAAGCAAGCCGACCTGCAGCGCGGCGGCTGATCAGGCCGTCTCCACCGCGGCGGCCTTTCCGAGGCCGCGCAGTTCGATCTCGCGCTCCCGCATCACGAACTTCTGCACCTTGCCGGTGACTGTCATCGGGAACTCGTCGATAAACCGAATGAACTCGGGAATCTTGAAATGTGCGATCTGTCCGTCGCAGAACGCTTTGACCGCCTCCTCCGTCAGGCCCGCACCATCGCGCGACTTGACCCACGCCAGCACGCGCTCGCCGAGCCGCTCGTCGGGCACGCCAAACACGTACACATCCGCGATCTGCGGATGCGTGTGCAGATACTCCTCGATCTCCCTGGGGTAGATGTTCTCGCCACCGCGGATGATCATTTCCCTGGCTCGCCCGGTGATGCGCAAGTTGCCGTCCGGACGCATCGTGGCTAGGTCCCCGGTGTGCAGCCAACCATCGCCATCAATCGCTCGGGCTGTATTTTCGGGATCCTTGTCATAGCCCTTCATCACGAGATAGCCGCGGGTGAGCAGCTCGCCTTGTACGCCCACCTCGACGGTTTCTCCGGTCTGCTGGTCCACCACCTTGACTTCGGTACACGGCATCGCCCTCCCGACCGTGGCCGTACGGACATCCAGCGAATCGTCGCTCATGCTTTGCGTAATGGCCGGGGATGCTTCCGTCTGGCCGTAGGCGATCGTCATCTCCGAGCAGTGCATCTCTCGCACGACCCGCTTCATCAACTCCACCGGGCATGGCGAGCCCGCCATGATCCCGGTGCGCAGGCTTGTGGTGTCGAAATTGGCAAATTCGGGATGGTCCAGTTCGGCGACGAACATCGTTGGCACGCCGTAGACTGTCGTGCAGCGCAGCCCATCAATGGCCTCAAGAGTGGCCAATGGATCGAACTGCGCGGAGGGCAGAACGAGTGTGGTGCCGTAAACAATGCATTGCAGCGAACCTAGGACACAACCGAAACAGTGGTAAAGAGGAACCGGCATGCAGAGGATGTCATCAGGCGTCCACCTCAGCCCGGCACCAACGAGGTAGGCGTTGTTGACTAGGTTGTGATGAGTGAGCAACACCCCTTTGGGACTCCCGGTCGTGCCGGATGTGTACTGGATGTTGACAACGTCGTGCAAGTCTCTCGGTTCCGGATCGGGGGTGGCGCCACCGCTGATCATGCGGTCCCACTGCGAGGTTCCCAGCAGCACGGAAGCATGCAGCGAGTGGTCGCCCCTACTCTTCGCATCCTCAAGCACTTCGGCGTAGTTCACGCGGGCATCCTGTTCGTGCAGGAAGATGGCCTTTATCCCGGAGCGTTCCAAGATGTACGCCAGATCGCGAGCGCGATAGGCGGGATTGACATTGACCAAGACTGCCCCGATCTTGGCGGTGGCTACCTGCAAGTAGACCCACTCCACGCAGCTTGAGGCCCACATTCCGACCCTATCGCCGGGACGGATTCCCAAGCCCCAAAGCCCGGCCGCGACCTCGTCCACAGCCTTGTGGAGATCTGCATACGTCAGGCGCAGCTCTTGATGTCGCGAGACAACGGCGTCCTTGTGGGAGTGCTCTGCGACCGTCCGGTCAAATCTCTCTCCGATCGTGTGCTCGATTAAGGGGATGGCAGGCCCCCTCACGTGGCTTCTGTCGACCATGAAGCAGTGATTGTACAATGTGCCCATCCACGGATTGAGCAAAGCCGCCACGAGGCCAGGTCGAGGCCCCAAACGCGATCTGCGGGCTGCGCCGTCGTGGTAATCGAGAGTGCCCTCGCCGCTGGATCTGTGGCCGCCTCTAGTCAGGATCCACGCCCCAACTATCAGGCAACAGAGCCACTGCTAACCAGACGATAGTGCGCGCCTGCGGCGCGCGGCGGCCTGCTATGCTGATTCGGGCCGGCGCGCCCTACGCCGGCCGCACATGGCGAACCGCAAGACTATCGCGCAGCATGCCGCGGTCGAGGCAGTCGAGCGCACTCCGCCTGCGGTCGCGGAAAGCGTGCATTACCCCGATTCGGACGGTCACTTCTTGCCCGACAATCCACTCCAAGCCCACGCCGTGATGAATGTGCGCTTCGCCCTCCAGCACCACTTCGACAAGGTCGATAACATCGTGCTGGAAGGCGACATGTTCATGTATTACGAGGAGGGCAACCCGGCGGCTAGCATCGCGCCGGACGTGTACGTGGTGCTGGATCATGACCTCGGCAAACGGGGCGTGTACAAGTTCTGGGAGGAGGGCAAGCCGCCGGACTTCACGCTGGAGGTGATCTCGCCGTCGAGCGAGGTTCGCAACGCCAAGGAGAAGCGGGCGCTGTACGCGCGGTTGGGGATCGGGGAGTACTTCTTGTTCCAGCCGGACCCCCGCAAGCGGGGGAGGCGGCTAGCGGGGTACCGGTTATGGGGCCAGGCCTATGAGGAGCTGTCGGCGGACCCAGACGGAGCTGTGCGCAGCACGGTGCTGGGAGTTTCGTTGCGAGTCGAGGGCGAGAACTTGCGCTTGCGCAGCTTAGCCTCCGGTCGGGACTATGCGTGGATCGAGGAGAATCCCCGAAATTTCGAAGCCGCCGAGGCTAGAGTTGAAGCCGCCGAAGCTAGAGCTGAAGCCGCCCGGGCCACGGCTGCCGCAGAAGCCGAGGCGCGGCGACAAGCCGAGACTCGTAACGCCGAGTTAGAAGCATTACTCCGTCAGCGTGGCTAGCGAGGCTCCAAGGCGTTGCTACGGCCCGGCTGACACACGGCCCGAGAGCATGAGGCCGAACCTGCGCTCCCCAACGGATCCGATCCATGCCGACTCACTGCTGAACATCCACGTGGGTTCGCGCATGACGATGGGCGCCTTACCTCTGGCACAGGGCGCTCTTGGTGTTCTGCTCGAGACCATCGTGCAAGTCCGCAAATTGGCGCTCTAGGAAGCGTGTTTCCCGAATCATGGCGGTCCACCTTCAAGAGGGTGGTTCCGGGCGGTCTCCGACTACGCACGCAGCAGCCTTTCAGCCACCCGCCACAAAGGGTCCCGTCGATCATTAGTTCGAATTGCCAGGGATCGATTCCGTCGTCAACGGTCACGTCAGCCGAGCCAGATGTTTCTGGTGCGCGAGCAACTCGCAAGAGTTACGCACACAGCGATTCGGGGGCAGGAAGCCTGAACGAGTGCGGATTTTCGCGCCGGATCTTGGGTGATGCTGGTAGCTTGGACAGTTTGGCGTCGAGCCCGCAATCCCCCGGAACCGCCGATCAACGGTACAACCCCGAGTTGCGAGGTCATCCTCCCGTTTTGGGGTCAGATTGCCTACCGCGGCGATGGTTTCGCCCCTCGGCAGGCGATTCGGCCTGTTCCACATCGGCAGGGGCAGGGCTCGGCACGGTGCGGGATCCCAACCTCAGCGTTCCGCCTGCCGCCCGACATTGATGTGCAGTTGGCTCGAACAGTCGGCCGAAAGCTCCCTGCGCGCGCGTATCGATAGGCGGAGTGTACGCGCCCGACCTCGGGCAGACGCGTCACGAATAGTCCGCTCGGATACTCGACCGCCGGCGATTGCATTCAGGGCGCCCCGTTGACCGTGGCTGGCCGGCTTAGATCCCTTTGCGGGGAAGATTGCCGTCTTTGCTATCTTTGTCACCTGTGCATGTCGTCTCCGAGGATCACGCGATCAATCGCGACCGGCGCGAGCAGATCAAGTACGTAGGGTTCACGGTCGTCGTTGGCGTCCTGCTGCTACTAAATCTGTTCGGCATCTTCGATTCCTTGCTGGGAATCGACACCGCGATTTTCCTCGCGGTGCTGGCGGGCTACAAGACCTTCTACAGGGCCATTTCCGAGCTGCTCGAGCGCAAGATCTCAGCAGACCTTGCGATTGTCATCGCCGCCGGCGCCGCACTCGCCATCGGCGAGTATCTGGCGGCCGCCGAGGCCATGTTCATCATGCTTCTCGGGGAGGGGTTGGAGGCATGGGCCGCCGGGCGGACCGAACGGGCGATTCATCGCTTCGTAGACCAGCTGCCCCACCATGCCCGCGTGCTGCGCGACGGCAAGGAGGTCGAGGTCCATGTCGAGGACTTGGAGCCCGGTGACGTAGTTGTCGTCCGCGCCGGCGAGCGCATCGCCGCCGATGGCAAGGTCGAGCGAGGCGAGTCTTCAGTCGACGAGAGTCCCATCACGGGTGAATCCGTTCCCCGCGACAAGGGCGAGGGCGACGAGGTGTTCTCGGGGACGCTGAACGGTCATGGCCTGCTCCACGTCAGGGTGACTTACGCCGCAGAAGAGTCCACCCTCGCACGGCTGATTCAGCTGGTGGAAGAAGCGCGCGACCATCGCACCGCACCGGTCGTGCGAGAGGCCGACCGCTATGCCCGCTACTTCCTGCCCGCAATCCTGCTGGCTGCCGGAGCGGTTTACTTCCTTTCAAGCGATGTCGAGACAGCCGAGCGCGTGCGCCGGGCCGTAGCCGTTTTGATCGTCGGGTGCCCCTGCGCCCTGATCCTGGCGACCCCAGCCGCGATGGTCGCGGCCATCGGCGGATTGGCGCGCCGGGGCCTGCTGGCCCGGGGCGGACAAGTCGTCCAAACCGCCTCCAAGATCGACACCATCGTCTTCGACAAGACTGGCACGCTGACCACCGGGGAGTTCGAGATCGTCGACATCTTGGTGGCCCCAGACCACACCGAAGAACAGGTGCTCATGCTCGGAGCCACCGCCGAAGCGAGCTCGGATCACCCCCTCGCCAAGGTTGTGGTCCGCACCGCCGAGGAGCGCGGGATTGCCGTCGGAGACTTCCAAGACGCGCAGATCGTGCCGGGTCGCGGCGCCCAATGCACGCACGGCGGACGGATTGTCCGCGCCGGGAACGAGGCGTTTCTGAACGACCACGGCATTTTCGGGTTTGAAGACTACCTGGCCGCTTCCGACCGGGCCGGGGCGACCCCGGTCCTAGTCGCTGATGGCGACCGCTGCGCGGGAGCCATCCTGCTGCGCGACACACCGCGCCATGGCGCTCACGATGCGATCCACGAGATCGAGGATCTGGGCATCAGCAACATCATCCTCCTCACCGGAGACCGCCGCAAAGCGGCGGACGCGATGGCACGGGTTGTCGGCATCACGCATGTGGAAGCCGAACTGCTGCCGGAGCAAAAGCTCGACCGCATCAAGCAATTGCAAGTGCAGGGCCGCAAGGTTGCCATGATCGGCGATGGCGTCAACGACGCACCCGCCTTGGCCGCCGCCGATGTCGGCGTGGCCATTTCTGGCTCCGGTGCCGACATCGCGGCCGAAGCGGCCGATGTCGTCGACCTCAATCCGGAAATCGGCAGGTTGCCCAAGCTCTTCGGCGTTTCCAAGCGGGCTGTCACCACCGTGTGGCAGAACATCATCCTCTTCGCCGGGGTGGTGAACGTGGTCGCGGTCTACATCGCCGGGATCGGCTGGATGGGACCGGCCCTGGCCGCCGGCGTCCACCAGATCTCGTCGATATTCGTGATGCTCAACTCGGTGCGCCTGCTGCGCATCGAGCGGCCGGCAGGTCAAGTCTCGCGGTGGCAGCAGATGCGGTCGCAACTCGGCATTGCCCAACTTTGGCGAGGAATCCTGGGCGTGCTGCGCAGCATTGACCCGGCCGCAGGCTTCGCTTGGCTGGTAGAAAACCGCAAGCTACTCGTAAAGCCCGCCGGAGCCATCCTGCTCGTCCTGTGGGCGTCCACCGCAGCCTTCACCATCCGCACCGAGGAGGTGGGCGTAGTCGAGCGCTTCGGACGCAGGGTGCTGCCCAACAAAGAGCCCGGATTGAACTTCAAGCTGCCGTGGCCCGTTGACCGCTTAACGCGCGTCCGGGCAAGGCAGATCCGCGCTATCGAGATCGGCTTCCGCACCTCCGAGGCAGCGGGCTTCAGCGAACCGCCGTCCTACGAATGGAACATCCAGCACCGGGACGGCCGCATTCAGCTCGAGGACGAAGAGACGCTGATGCTGACCGGCGACCAGAACATGATCGAGATGACCGCCGTCGTGCATTACGACATCGAGCAGCCCGACGATTACATCTTCCAGCAGCTGGACCCCGAGGCCGTCATCCGCGCCGCATCGGAAGCGGCTCTGCGCAGCGTCGTGAACACGGTTTCTCTGCACGCGCTCTTGACCACGGGCCGACACAAGACCGAGCGGCGTGCCGCCGAGGAACTGCAGCAGCGGCTGGCAGCCTATGGCACAGGAGTGCGCGTGCGGCACGTGCGCTTCCAAGACATGCACCCGTCGGTAGAGGTCGTCGATGCCTTCCGCGAGGTCGCGGGAGCCTTGGAGGAAAAGAGCCGTATGATCAACGAGGCCGAGGGCTACGCCAACGAGCAAGTCGCGCTCGCCAGGGGCCAGGGCGAGGCGCTCGTGCAAGAATCCAAAGCCTACATGGCTAGCCGCAGAGACCGCGCTGGCGGCGACGCAGCTCGCTTCCAACAGCTAGAATCGGCCTATCGCACCGCCCCCGGCCCGACTGCGACGCGCCTTTACTTGGAGGCCATGGAAGAAATCCTACCGGGGCGCAAGAAGCTCATCATCGATTCTTCCGGGGGCCGACGCACGCTCTGGACCATGGACGAGGGCGTGCTGGTCGTGCCCCCCGGAGCCCAGATGCAGCAGCCTCCGCCGCCATTCGAACCGGCCGAACCGAGGGAATAGACCATGCACGACCACCACCACACACACGAGCACAGCCATTCCCACGATCACCAACACGGGGAAGACCGCCATGCGCACGAGCACCACTCGAATGGCCAGCACTCTCACGACCACCGAGACCGAGAGCCTTTCGACTGGCGCGGTCTGTTAGAGCGCTATCGGAAGCCTCTGATAGGGCTGGCAATCCTAGTCCTAGCGTGGTCCGCCCTCTTCACCGTGCGGGAGACCGAATTTGCCCTGGTGACGCAGTTCGGCAAGCCAATCCGCACTGTTACCGACGCCGGCCTGAGCTTCAAGGTGCCCCTGCTGCATCAAGTGCAGCTGTTTGACCGGCGCCTCCGGGTCTACAACCCGCCGCGCTCGGAGTTTCTGACCAAGGACAAGAAGAACCTCAGCATCGACTCCTATGCCTTGTGGCAAATCGCCGACCCCCAGGCGTTCGTGCAAGCCGTGGGCAACGAGAGGGCGGCAGAGATGCGACTGCACGATCTGGTTTGGTCAGGCCTGGCGGCGACGATCGCCGGTCTCGATCTAGAAGAAATCGTCTCGACTTCGCCCGGGCTGGTCAAGACAGAGCAAGTTCTCGACAAGCTGGCCGAGCGCAGCGGAACCGCCGCCTTGGAGGAATACGGCATCCGCATCGCGGACGTGCGCCTCAAGCGCCTCAACCTGCCCGAGCAGAACAAGCAGAGCGTATACGCACGCATGCGCGCCGAGCGCGAGCGGATCGCCCGCCAGTACCGCGCCGAGGGCGAGGAGCAAGCGCTGCGAATCCGAGCCGAAGCCGACAGGAAAAAGGAAGAGATCCTAGCCAAGGCGTACAAGGAGGCCGAGACCACGAAGGGCGAAGGTGACGCGGCAGCCGCTCGCGTCTACGGTGCGGCCTATTCGCGGAATCAATCCTTCTACAAGCTCACTCGCACTCTGGAAACCTACCGCAAGGCTCTGGACGAGGATACGACCGTGATCCTCAGCGCCGACTCAGAACTGCTGCGCCTGCTGACAAGGGGGCAATAGCGCCGGCCATGCACCAGCACGCGCACCCAGCGCCACCGGCAACCAACCCGGCCCTGGCACAGCTCGCCGAGGGTCTGCGGCAAGTTTCCGCGCGCTATCTGGCAGCCGCGCTAGTGGCGCTGTGGTTGGTCTCGGGCATCTACGTGGTGCGAACGGAGCAACAGGCGGTGCTGACAACATTCGGCGCGTTGACAAACGATCAGGCCACGCCAGGCGTAGGCTGGCACTGGCCGTGGCCTGTCGGACAGGTCCACAAGCTCAAAGTCCGCGAACTCAAGCGCGCGTTCATCGGGGGAGAGCTTGCCGACGAGGCCAACGCCCTGCCGGCCGATCCGGTGCTTTCCCAGTTCCTCAGTGGCGACCAAAACATCCTCAACGTGCGGGCGGTCGTGCAATACAGCATCGCTGAACCGGCGAAGTACCTATTCCGGTCGGCCGAAGTCGACCTAGCTGTCGCGAACGCCGTGGAAGCTACTCTCGAGCGGCAGATTTCCACGCGGGTGGTGGATGAAGTCCTCACAACGGAGAAGATCGCGATCCAAGAGGAAGTGCGCCGGCGCTCGCAAGAGTTGATCGACCGCCATGGGTTGGGCGTAGTGCTCTCGACCGTGAATATCCGCTCGGTCACTCCTCCGGCGGAGGCCGCCGACGCGTTCCGAGACGTGGCATCGGCCCGGGCGGACTCGGCGCGGATCGTCAACGAGGCTGAAGGCTACGCCAATGACATTCTCCCCAGGGCCCGCGGGCAAGCCCAGCAGATGTTGTCGGCATCGCGGGGGTACCGGGAGCGCCGCATCCAAGAGGCTCGCGGCGATACCGCCCGATTCGAGAAACTGGCCCTAGAATATGCCCGCAATCCCGAGGTGACACGCAGCCGGTTGTTCCTTGAGACAATGGAAGAGATTCTGCCGCGCTTGCGCAAGACTATCGTCGATGAGGGAGGCAACCTCGACCTGAACATCATCCGGCGGGATGGCGGCCGCCAGGCATCGCAACCATGAGCAAGGATGCGAAGGCCCAAGCCCTTACTGTCGCCGTCATCGTTGCTGGCTTGGCGATCATCGCTTGGTATCAGGGCGGCTTCGATCGCCTCGACATCGGCGGCAGCGACGATGGCGGCTTCTTGGGCCTCGGTTCGTCCAAGCCAGAGGAACCGAGAGACGTGATCTACGCCATGCTGGATGCCGCTCGGGACGGGCTGGTAGACGACTACTTGGAATGTTATGCGGGCCAGATGGAACGCACGCTCCGCCAGAGCATGGAGGAGATGGGTCCAGAACGCTTCGCGGAATTCCTTCGAGAGCGCAACAGGGACATCAAGGGTATCGCCATGAACGCGCCCGAGGAGTCCGGCGACGAGGCCCAGGTGCGCGTGGAATATGTCTACGCGGACCGGAACGAGGTTCAGCAGATTTTTCTCGAGCGCGCCGGAGACATTTGGAAGATTGCTAGAGTCAGCGAGATTCAGCGGGTCGAGACGCCCGTGCCATACGGGACGCCGGTCTACTGACCGGTCGGCCGCCAACGACAAACCTCGGCAAGGCAAGGCCCAACGGAACCGGATGCTACGGTTCGGCGATCCGGGCGCCAAACGCGCCCTGGATCATCCTCCACTCGAACGTGCCGGCCACCTCACGGTGGTCGTGTCCCAAGAATCTCGCTGCAATCTGATCGCGCGAGGTAGCAGACTCGAAATGGCCGTTCAATACCGGAATGCCGCCCCACCACATGTCGGGCCGCGTCCAGCCGCTCGTCTGATCGACGATTCCCGTGAAGGCGACCGTCGCTTGCAGGTAAGTTGCGGTGCGAAGACTGACACTTGCGCGACCGCGAACCAAGTTACCGTCAGCCGCCGATCCGCTGATGTCGATGCCAACCATCTCGCCTGTCCAAGTAGCATCCACGTGGGGCGGGTTGGATGATGAGCCGCTCCCGACCATCAGTGCTGCGGAAGCCCAGCGATGCTGGGAGAGATCTTCATCGGCGCGGTAGATCCCGGCCGCGCCGATGTAGGCCTCGTCGAGCCACCCGCCAAGACCATTTACATCGGACGCGACACCTCCGATGAAGGTATCCGCGATCTGCAACCGCTCGATATGCACGCCTTGACTGACTGCGCCGCCGGGCTCTACAGGTCTCGTGCTCAACAGCAGGCCCTCGATGATTGAGACCTCTGCGACGGCACCAAAGATTTCGCGCTCGGCATTGGACGAAGGGATGCTCACAAGCAGCTGCACGTCCTCGCCGGCCGCGTCCGGCGAGCTCTGACCGACCGGGAGCAGCGGAACGGCCAGGCTCATGTCCGATGCGACGAATCCTCCCGAGAGGTCGTTCCACTGGAATATGCCCGCCACGCTGGTGCCGTCCAATCCCGCAATGACTCCCTGCAGCAGATTGGCACCGTCCTCTACAACGAAGTTTCCCTTCGAGATAGGGATTGATGTCCAGGAGATGCTCTCGTGGGAACGACCGGAGCCTTGGTCGGCTAGGTTAGAGAATTCTACGTTTACTTCCGGCTCTGGCGCCAGATTTACGCTGATCGAGACATCCCCGCTGACTTGATTGCCCCGCCAGCGCGAGTCACTGATGTCTTCAGCCTGCAACACGCCATTCCAGCGGGCAACACTCGTGATCGGATTCGTCAGGAATCCGAACCCACCTGCGCGCAGAGTAGTCGTTTCGAGACCTTCTGGGAACAGCTGACGATCCCCCTGCCCCAAATCGAACTCGATCGTGCTCGCGAGGACCGAGTATCCTGCTTGGCCGTCCTGGCCCGCCAAGCCGTCCGCTCTCATGCTGAGCGAGACGGGCAGCAGGTCGTCAAGCCCTAAACCGAACCGCACGGTCATCGAAAGTTCACCGTGATCGCCGTCCCTCCCGCCGACAACCCCTTGCAAGCTCAAACTCATCTCGCCGATGCCGATCCCGCCTTGAGACAATTCTCCTGACGGTACGGGCCCGTCAGTTCGCGGTGAATCGAATTCCGTAAGCCCCACCACCATTGGTTCATGGAGCGCTGGCGGTCCACCCAAGACCACGCCTAGGAGCCGTGTCGCCGCGGGTAGATAGCCGGACGGCGGCACGGGCCAACCGTCTACGACTGTGAGCGCTTCAGGATGCTCGCGCTGGGCTCCGAACGCGCCGACCAGACCGTCACTCCGAAACATGCCTCCAACACCGATGTGGCTCCGGCCGAAGAAGTTGCCTTGCAGCAGATGGCTCTCTGCTCCGACGCTGAAGGCACCGTCCTGCACCGGCACATCCGTCCATCCAAATTCCGCTCTCGATGCTCCCGCGTTGAGATCAAACAGGTCGAAGAACGAGACATTGGCGTGCGGGTTGGCATAACTCGCAATCGAAATCTTAACGCCGCCAATAACGGCGTGACCATCGGTCCCGGTCCCGCTGACGTCACGCGCGAGGGCAGTGCCGGACCAAAACAGCAAGCCTTCAGAAGGATTCGTGCCCGCAGGCTCGCCGACCGAGAACGGCGTGGGCATGTCCAATGGCAGGAGCAATCCGCCCATAGCCGGATCGCCGGCCAAGGCCCTCCCTATCCCGAAACTGCCGAACTGCAGCGATCCAATCAACGTGTCCACGAAAAGGTCGAACTCTTCTGTGGAAGTCCGCGTTCGGGCCACTACTAGGTCGGTGACTTCCGTGGCGACGATTGGAGGCGAGGTGTGAGCCCGCACGGCCTTGGCGCCCGAAACCAGCGCTACGTCGTTGGTCGTCCCGGCCGACTGGGCGGCCAAGCGCGACACGGGCGCCAATGCCGAGAGCAAGGCCGACAGGCCGAGTGCAACGGCCAGTCGAAGCGCTGTCGCCCTGCGAGAGCGGCTGCCGTCCCGCCGCGGTGCAGCAGGGTCGTATACGTCGATCAGGGACGCGCTGCAGGGCATGGGCTCAGTCTAGGGAATCCTCACTGGGTCTTCTGGTCGCCGGGGCAGTGGCCGCGGCTCCTCGCGAATCCTTCGTTGCACCTCTTCGATGGCCCGTTCCAACTGCTGGTCTCGGCCAGCAATCACGGCCTCGGGATCGTTGGCCACGACAATGTCGGGATCGACACCGTGTCCCTCGATTATCCAAGAGCCGTCCACAGCATTGGTCGCGAACTCCGGCACGCGAACGTCCCCACCATCCATCAAGGGGCCGTGCGAGGTAATGCCAATCACCCCGCCCCAAGAACGCTTGCCGATCAGCAGGCCGAGACCCGCCTGCTTGAATCGCGCCGCGAAGATGTCGCCATCTGAAGCGGAATTCTCGCTCACCAGGCAAACTAGGTGCCCGAGAAAGACCTCGCCGGGATACGTGCGGAAGTCATCATTGGTCCGCGAGAAGCGTGTGCCCAGCAGCTGGCGGCGTAGCCGCTCGATCAACATCTGCGAGACGTTTCCACCCCCGTTGCCGCGCACGTCCACGATCAAGCCTTCCTTGCGCAGCTGCGGGTAGTACCACTTGATGAACTCGCTGATGCCGCTCGAACTCATATCGGGCACGTGCAGGTAGCCGACCTTGTCATCGGTGGCGTCCGCCACCGCCTCGCGGTTGGCCTCCACCCACCCCAAGTAGCGCAGGTTGGACTCGTCCGAGATGGGACGGTACGAGACCTTGCGCGCACCAGCCGAGGCAGGAGTGTCGTTGAGCAGCAGTTCCACCGGCCTGGACGCCTTGTGGCGCAGCAACCGGTATGGATTCGTGCCGGACCGCAACTCGTCGCCGTCGATCGCGAGCACATAGTCCCCCACCCGAGCATCGACTCCGATCTCAGTCAGGGGAGCACGGTATTCGTCTTCCTCGTTCTGGCCCTGCAGGATGCGGGCGATGCGATAGCGCCCGCTGCTCGGGTCCAATTCAAACTCTGCTCCCGGCAACGCGACTCTCGGACGGTCCGGGATCTCGTAGTCCCCGCCAGAAATATAGGCATGGCCGACGTTCAATTCGCCGATCATCTCCCCTATGACGTAGTTGAGGTCCGAGCGGTGCTTGACATGCGCCAGCCACGGCCGATACCTCTCGCGCAGAGCCTGCCAATCGTAGCCGTGCATGTTCTGGACGTAAAAGAAGTCTCGATATCTCCGCCAAACCTCGTTGAAGATCGTCGTCCATTCGTCAGCCGGCACCAGGTCGAGTTCCATCTCGTCAGTAGAGACTGCCTTGGCGTTCTTGGCCTCGGGCTTGGCGTCGACCAGCCTGAAGCCCCTGCCTTTGCGGACCAACAGTTTCTTGCCGTCCGCTGAGAGCGCGAAGTTCCCGGCCTCGGTGACCGTCTTGAACTCCCGCTTCTCGAGGTCGAAGATTTTGACCATCGCCTCAACGCCCGAACTGCGCCCGTAGTAGAACGGCCCGTTCTGTACCACCAGCAGGGAGCCGTCGACAGCGGCCAAGTCCCGATAGTTGTCAGCCGGCACCGGCAGGCGGGCGACCCGGTCAGCGAGGCCCTCGAAGTCAATCTGGATCGGCCCTTCCGCTTGCTCGTCGTCCTTCCCGTCGCCAGCGGCTGCAGATTCGGTCTCGGCGCTCTCGCCTGCACCGCTAGAGTCATCGGCCGGCTCGTCTGCACTGAGTTCCGCCTCGTCGCTTTCGGGCGGGAACGGGTGCGGGAGGTCCTTGCGCAAGGCAAGTGCGAAGATCCCCGTCTGGCGATTGGTGGCGAAATTCCACTCTGTCGTCGAGATCAGCGGAGAGAACTCGCGATCACTGAGGAAGTACAGGTAGTCGCCCTTCTTCCCCCACGCGGGCAAGAATTCGTCAAACAGCTCGCCGCCGACTTGGTGCAGCTTGTCGTCAGCCGCGTCCCAAATGAAGATTGAGTTCACCCGAGCGGCCACGCTCACCGTGAACGCTAGGTAGCCGCCACGCGGCGACCACTGGTAGTCCGTAATCCGACCCCGCGGCTCGTCGGCGATCTCTTTGACGTGCTTGGTTGCTAGGTCCAGCACAAAGACCTTGCCCTGCTGGTCGGAGAATACGATCCGCTTCGAATCCGGAGACCACAGCAAGCGGTACAATCGCCCGCTCGCCCGCTCGGTGAGCTGCTCGGGCTGGCCGCCCAAGTGGTCGATGATATGCACCTGCTGCTCGCCCGACATGTCGGACACAAAGGCGATGCTCTTGCCATCGGGTGACCAACTGGGCAAGCGGTCGTGCGCGTCCGACGACTGGGTGAGGTTCCTCGTCGGGCCCTTTTCGGCCGGAACCGTGAAGATGTCTCCCCGTGCGCTAAACACTGCCCGTTTGGCCTTGGGGCTCAGCGAGAAGTCTTCGATGTTGTCCGCGGCCGAAACCCGTCTCGGTCGCCTAGCCACACCATCGCTGGGAACCTCGATGGCGATCTTGCGAGACCGCCCGGACTTTGTGTCGTAGACACGCAGCTCTCCGTTCAGCTCGTAGACGATCCGACCACGCGAGTCACTCGATGGCCAGCGCACGTCCCAGATCGTTTCGCGGGTAAGTTGCTGTGTCCGCTTGGACTTCGTGACATAGCGGTACAGATTGAGCGTGCCGTCGCGGTCGGAGGCAAAATACACGTCACCGCCGACCCACATCGGATCGCGGTCGCTGCGGACATGGTCAGTGATCTGTTCCGCCGTACCGCTGTCCAAGTCGAAAATATAGAGGTCCTGGGCCCAGCCGCCCTGATAGCGCTTCCAAGCGCGGAAATCCCGAAACAGGGGGGCATACGCCACCCGCTTGCCATCGGGCGAGATGTCGCCCGCGCCCGATACCGGCATCGCCAGAGCCGAGGGCAGCCCGCCCTCCAGCGGCACCGTGTAGAGCCGCCCGTCCTTGGCTCCCCAATATTCGCGGGTCGAGCGGAACAGCACGGCAGCGCCGTCGGGTGTCCAGCCATACACATGGTGGTCGTAGCCCCAACGCGGCGCCAGCGGTCCACGAGCGGGGTAGTACGTCAGCTGGCGTGGCTCGCCGCCATCGGCAGAAACCACATAGACTTGCTCGTCGCCATCGTACTGTCCGGTAAATGCGATCCACCTACCATCGGGCGAGAACCTTGGGAACAGCTCCAGGCCCGGATGGGCGGTCAGCCGGATGGCCCGACCTCCTTGAATCGAGGCGGTCCAGAGATCGCCTGCGTAGACGAAAGCAATGCGGTCGTCGTGGATGTCGGGGTAGCGGAGAAGTTTGGTCTGCGCCGATAGGCCCACCGCCAGCAGAGCTGCCAGCGACAACAAGCGTGGGGTCATAGATGGGGATTGTAGCAATCTGCCTGTGGCTCTTCTCCGAGCCCTGCAGTGGCATGGTCAGCTACACTAGCGGGTGCCTGCGGTGGCGACCCTGGAGAGCGCCGTACCGCCGGGCAGTCAAGGAGATACGCATGATCCGTAGCACCCCCACGATCTCATTGCTGATCGCGCTCGCATTGGCGGCTTGCTCTGGGCCGCCGACGTCCGACCCGGCCACAGCCGACACGGCGAGCGCGGCGGATCCTCGCCACGTCAAGGTCTACTTCGAGAAGGGCATGTTTGGCGGCTGGCCAGCCAACCACGGTATTTGGAACTGGGAGGACGAGATCCTTGTCGGCTTCGGCAAGGGTTGGTACAAGGATCAAGGCTTGAGCCACCACATTGACCGCGAGAAGCCCGAGATTCCCATGTTGGCTCGCAGCATGGATGGTGGCGAGACTTGGTCACTCGAAGATCCGGGTGCCGACGGCTACCTGCTGACGGAAGGCGGGTACCTGCATGGTGTCACGCGACCCGGTGTGACCCTGCCGGAACTCCGCGACAACGAGGGCGGAATCGACTTCATGCACCCCGACCTCGCCTTTACCGTCCGCACTAACAGCATCCATGCCGGTATCGGGCGCACCTTTCACTCCTATGACCGTGGCCGCACGTGGGACGGGCCTTTCCGCCTGCCGGACTTTGACACGCCCGGCATCGCGCCGCGCACAAGCTACATCGTCGACAGCAAGGACCAATGCACGTTGTTCATCACCGCCGCCAAGGCCGATGGCAAGGAAGGCCGCACGCTCTGCGTGCGCACCACGAACGGCGGCGAGACATGGGAGTTGCTTGGCTGGATCGGACCCGAGCCGAAAGTGGGCTTTTCGATCATGCCGGCCTCCGTGCGGCTCTCCGAGACCGACATCTTGGTCACGGTCCGAATGCGTGACGACAAGAGAAGATGGATCGGCACGTACCTTTCCACCGATGACGGCGCGAACTGGGAGTACCTCGGCGAGGCCGTCGCCGACACAGGCGTGGGCAACCCCCCCTCGATGATCCAATTGCAGGACGGCCGCCTTTGCCTGGTCTATGGCTATCGAGCTGAACCGTTTAGCATCCGGGCGAGACTCTCCAGCGACAGCGGCAGGACTTGGGGCGATGACATCATCCTACGAGACGATGGCGCCAGCCGTGACATCGGGTACGTGCGCTCGATCCAGCGCCCCGATGGCAAGGTCGTGTCGGTGTACTACTTCACCGATCCAGCAAGCGGGCCGGAACGCTACATCGGTGCCACGATCTGGAGTCCGCCTGCCCCCTGATTCGACCGTGCTCTGGCGTCGGGCGAGTCTACGAATTCACGTCGAAATAGATGCAGTCGGGGTGCTGGAACACCACGGCGCTGACGCTGGCCTCCGGATCCATCATGTCGCCATCGGTTAACGTGACCCCGATCTCAGACGGATCGAGCAGCTTGAACAGGCCGCGCTGGTCTTCTAGGTTCGGGCAGGCCGCATATCCGAAGCTGTAGCGGCGTCCTCGATACTTGGAGCGGAACCGATCCTCCATGGTCATGTCTTCCGGATCCGCAAAGCCCCAGTCCTCGCGGATGCGGCGATGGACCCATTCCGCACAGGCCTCGGCTGTTTCGATGGCCAGGGCTTGGATCGCGTGCGAGCGGAAATACTCGCCACGGGAGCGGTAGTGCTCGGACCTGTCTCGGATGCCCTCTCCCGCCGTCACGCATAGCAGCGCGACGGAGTCCCGATAGCCGTTGGGGTGCGCTATGAAGTCCGCCAGACTCAAGCCGTCGGCGCGACGCTGACGCGGAAACGCGAATTCATGCAATTGCACATCGCTGCCCGGCTCAAAGAGCCGGATCGAGTTTCCGGTGGACTCCGCGTCGACATACCGCCAGACTGCACTCGCCTTCAGGTATCGCTCGGCCTCATCCTTGGTTTCCTGCATCGCAGCATGCAGCGCTAGCGCCTTTTCGTCCCTCTCGGCCAAGGCCTTCTTGAAGTTGCCCTTGAACCCCAGGTGCCGCGAATAGAGCATGGCCGGATTGATGTATTGCCACAGCTCGCGCAGATGGGGGATGTCCTCGCACATCCGCTCCTTATACGGGCTCTTCAGAGGGGGCACGTCTGCGCGCACACGCGAACTGCGGCGAGTCGGCGCGGACCTCCGGTCTCGTCGGCCGGCAGCGCTGTCTTGCAGCGGGGCGTGCTCGGCCCTGAGGGCCGTTTTCGCCGCCGGGTCTAGAGCCCGCTCCAGCAGGTCGAGTCCGCTCATGGCATCTTTGGCATAGCAGGTCAGTTCCCCGTAGGATGGGGCAATCCGTTTGCGCGTGAAGTTCGCGCTCAGCGCGGCACCGCCCACCAGCAGCGGCACGCGCACCCCCGCGGCTTGCAAGTCTTGGGCCGTGACCACCATTTGCTGCGCACTCTTGACCAGCAGGCCGGACAACCCAATGGCGTCGGGCTGTTCTTCCCGGCAGGCTTTGATCAGCTGTTCTGGTGGAACCTTGATGCCTAGGTTCAGTACGTTATAGCCGTTGTTGGAGAGGATGATGTCAACCAGATTCTTGCCGATGTCATGGACATCACCCTTGACCGTCGCTAGCACCACTGTGCCCTTGTTGGCATCGGCAGTCTTCTCCATGTGCGGCTCTAGGTGGTCGACAGCCGCCTTCATAGCCTCTGCGGACTGCAGGACTTCGGCCACGATCAACTCGTTGTTGTTGAAGAGCCGGCCCACCTCCTTCATGCCGTCCATGAGCGGGCCGTTGACAATCTCGAGCGCGGCCACGCTGTCGGAGAGCTTTTGGTCAAGATCAGCGAACAGCCCCTGCTTGGTGCCCTCGACGATGTACCTCGCCAGCCGCTCGTCCAACGGCAAGTCCTCCACTTTCGGCCCTTGATGCTGGACGGCTCCGCGAAAATATTCTGTGACCTTCGCAATGTGGAGTTGGTTCAGGGACGCCTTTTCCTCGGGGGTCTGCTCGCGGTGGTCCTGTGGCGCGTCGATGCCGTCGCAGGGCAGGTTGCGCAATAACCCGTCCGCCAGCCGCTGCTCTTCCTCGGAGATCGAGGCGAAGCGGCGCAGCTTTTCGGTGTTGACGATCGCTAGGTCGAGCCCGGCTCTGGTGGCATGGTGCAAGAACACCGCATTGACCACTTCGCGGGCCGCCGGGGGGAGCCCGAAGCTAACGTTGCTCACTCCGAGCAGTGTTTTCACGTGCGGCAGCTTGGACTTGATCAGCCGCAGGGACTCAATGGTCTCGACGGCGCTGCCGATGTAGTTGACGTCGCCCGTGCCGCATGGGAACACCAGCGGGTCGAACACCACATCCTCTTCAGGAATCTGCCATTTCTCTGTGAGCAGGCCGTGCGCGCGCTCGGCGATTGCCAACTTGCGCTCCCGAGTGATTGCCTGGGCCTGCTCGGGATCCTCGTCGATCGTGCCGACGACCACGGCTGCGCCGTAGCGGCGCAGCAAGGGCACGACTTGATCAAAGCGCTCCTCGCCATTCTCGAAGTTGATCGAGTTCACGATGGCCTTGCCTTGGCAGTACGTCAGGGCGCGCTCGACCGCAGCCGGATCGGTACTGTCGATCATGAGGGGGGCCTTGACCTTCTTGATCAGCAGCTCGTAGAACGAATCGATGTCAGACAGCTCGTCGCGGTCGGGGTTCTCGAGATTGACATCAATGATCTGCGCACCGCCGCGCACCTGGGCCCGGCCAATCTCAGAGGCCTCCTCGAACCGCTCTTCAGATATGAGCCGCTTGAAGCGGCGCGATCCGACCACGTTGGTCCGCTCGCCCACCAGCAGCGGCCGGTTGTCATCACAAGCTTCCACGACATCGATGCCAGTGAACTTCGCGCGTCGGGCAGGCTTGTGCCGGCGGGGGGCGTATCCCTGCGTCATCTGAGCGATGGTGCGGATATGCTCGGGAGTTGTGCCGCAGCAGCCGCCGACGATGTTGAGCCAGCCATTCCGCACGAATCGTTCCAATACCGACGCCAGCGAATCGGGAGTCTCCCCGTACAGCCCATCCTCGTCGGGCAGGCCGGCATTTGGATAACACGACACGAGCGGCGTCGCAGTCTCGTGAATCGTTCGAATGTGGTCCGTCATGTATTCCGGACCCGTGGCGCAATTGAGGCCGATGCCCAGCGGCTCTGCGTACTCCAGGGACACCACCAAGGCTTCTGCGGTCTGCCCGGCCAACATCGAGCCCATGGGCTCGATGGTGCCCGAGACGATCACTGGAATTCGCAGGCCGTACTGGCGCAAAGCCTGTCCAATGCCGATAAGCGCCGCCTTGATATTGCGGGTGTCTTGACAAGTTTCGAGGATCAGCATGTCCGCGTATTCGGCCAAGGCGAGGGATTGGTCGCGGTAGGCGGAGACCAATTCGGCGAACGTCACCCCGCCCGTGACGGTGATCGACTTGGTCGAGGGCCCCATGGCACCGGCTACGAAGCGCGGCCTGCCACTAGTGGAGTAGGCATCGGCCGCTTCCCGCGCCAAGCGGCCGGCCGCGGCATTGATGCGAGCAACCTGTCCTTCGAGGCCGTACTCTGCGAGCACGATGTCGATCGCGCCGAACGTGTTCGTTTCGACAATGTCCGCACCGGCCTCGCAGTAGTCGGCATGGATCTTGCGCACAACATCGGGCCGGGTGAGCACGATGTTCTCGTTGCAGCCCTCTAGCGCGGCACCGCCAAAGTCTTCGGCGGTGAGCTTCGCTCGCTGGAGTTGCGTGCCCATGGCACCGTCCAGCACGAGGATGCGCTCTGCCAAGCATTCCTTGAGCAGGCGTATGCGATCAAAGCGGGACTGCATCCTGCGGGTAGGGCTGTGCCGCCCTAAGTTTCATTATGCGAGAGACTCGCGGCAAGGGTGCGTATCAATGCACTCGGGAAGTCTCGCAGCGGCCAAGGTATCTGGCTCGTGGGGCGAGCTTGGCCACGCCGTTTCCTTGGCCCTGGTTGGGCTTTGGTCGATGGCGGCCGAGGCACTCGCTCATGACGGGGTCGCAGCACTTGGGCGGATGCTCGTCCGTTCAAGCAGCTCATGAGGCCGCGAAGGCTGAGCTGCCACAGATGCCATGCTCTTGCAAGACCATGGGCTTACTGAACCTTCCGCAAGGTTCCGAAGATCGGCCTAGGCGTGACCCGCAAAGTCCAAATTGGGGGAAACGGGTTGGGATTTAGAGAGACAGTTGCATCAGATACTCCCAAGATATAGCGATCCTTGACGGTAACTGAAAATCATTTGTACCTCAATCTAGAGTGGATCTCGAATCATTGAGTCGACTAGCTCTAATACGAATTGGTGTCTGTGTGGGCCGCTTTGAATTGAATATAGATTGCAAGAGATCTGCCGGCCAATTATTAGCGTCATTCCCGATCTTTCTAGTTCCGTCACGAAGTACGCAGTTGAATCATTCTGCCATTCTCTAACTCAATATGCGCGGGCACTTGTCCAGAATGGCCTGCTGGGCACTTCTCTTGTCCTAGCCTTACGATCGACACCCACACGTGAGACGCAATCGGCTTGCGCCGCCACTTCGTTCCTACCGATGGCGGAGCGGCTCGCCGTTGTACGGGGGTGGAGCGTGTGCCGCCCTCGAACGGGAGGCTTCGTGCACAGGATAGGCATGACATGCGTGCAGGTCATACGCGTGTTCTCGCCGATTACACGGAGAAGCGGGTCGAGAGCTCCAATCGGAGCGGCCCCGGGCGTTGCCCGCACAATGACCGAGGCTACCGGTGCAAAGCGAGCGCGGATCCGGACACCCCGGCCTTGCTCGACGGGCACCTCCGTCCGCTCCACATCGCGGAAACTCGCGGTTGTGCCCCTGCGATGATCCTCAATTGCTTGACCGGGCCACCCAGCCGGTGCGCGGTTAGAACTGATCAATCTCGGCAGTGCAGGATATTGCCATAACATCAATGCAGACAATCATGTAGAGCACGGAATGCGCAGTGGATATCGACTAGGACTGGCCGGCTTCATGGACGCAAACTGCGAAGAACAACTGCGTGAGTCGCTGCCATTGATCGAACCTAGCGAGCCACGCCCCTTCAAGGGGTACCGAAGAGCAGCCCGGCCTAGGATGTCCGCTCTCAATCATCGTCATCGTCATCGTCGTCGTCGTCATCATCGTCATCGTCGACGTACAGCCCATCGTCATTGCTGCCGTAGCTGGTCGCAAAGATGAAATTGAAGTTCACCACCGCGTCGGCCGGACTAGGGGTAACGGTCGGCCTGGCGGCCAGCCTCAGGCCGCTCTGTAGTAGCGCCGACACGGTTCCGGCACACCGGGCACCCCGTTGGACCGTCACGCCGACCGCACTCGTGACGCTGGAGTTGCGCACCCTGATGCCGCCGTCCGAATCTGTCTGGCATCGAACAACCGCAATCTTGTCGAACCTGCAATCCCCAAGACCCGGGCAGTTGCTCTGTGCTTGAGATGGTACGGGGAGTACGCATGCCACTAGCAACGCCAAGGTGGGCACTGCAATTGCTGAATCTCGCATTTCAACCCTCCTACGGGTCAGGTAGGTCCCATCACTGTTATCTGCTGCTGCCACGCAATGTTAGCGATTCAACGAGCAGATACTGGAATATATCATACACGAAATTATTGCGCCGTGACGGACTCGCTATTGGGGTGCAATTCTACGACCCAGCCGCGATTCTCTGTTAACCCAAGTCACCCGTTCTGTCGTAAGCAAGTTTACGCTTGGAGTATGTCCAGTACTTGGCACGCGAGATTGGAAGACCGGTGCCCAGTCCGCCGCAACGCGCTCTACCACCACCTCCTCCAAGCCAGCGTCAACCTCGACAAGTTGAAGTTCTACCACCCATCAAGGCGCTCCCCCGATGACGAGCCCGACTTCCTGTACCGACCCAATGCAGCTAGCCCCACTCCCCTTCAGGCCAGTTTTCCCGAGGCACAGTGGCGGGGAGAATCCACAGTAGCTCGGTCCGAGCCGAACTGTTCGACGCCGCCGGCAAGCGAATCCACTCCCGCTGTCTAGGTCACCTCTTCCTAGCGTTGCCCACATCGTCCGCAGCGATCAATAGGCGCTTTCGCAATCTGGCATACTGGCCACGCGATGAGCATCAGCCGCCGTTCATTCACCCAATCCCTGCTACTGTCCGCCGGTTCGACCGCCTTCCACGCCGGTCGTGCCGCCGACGCTCCGCCCAATGTCCTCTTCGTGACCGTGGACCAAATGCGCGGCGACTGCATGGCCACCGCGGGGCATCCCAACGTACGGACGCCCAATCTCGACCGCATGGCGCGGGAGGGCGTGCTGTTCCGCAACGGTTTCGCCAGCGGGCCGGTGTGCGTGCCGACCCGGAAATCGTGCTTCTCCGGCCAGCACCCCCATGAGCACGGCTCGTTGACCAACCGCGATGGCGACAAATTGGGCTGGAAGGGCTCGATGCTGGAGCACTTCGCCCTGCGCGGCTACCAGACAGCTTGGGTAGGCAAGAATCACACCTTCTTAAACGACGCACTCGCCAAACTCGACTACGCCGATATTCGTGACCGGGAAGCGTTCCGTGCCTACAACGGCTATGTTCCGCCCCACTGGCATTCGGCGGTGTACTGGCCAGAAGAGGACTGCTTCCCGCACATCAACACCGAGTCGGCACTCAAGTTCCTGGGGCAAGCGGGCAACGATCCGTTCTTCCTGCACGTGAGCTACTTCGATCCGCACCCGCCGTACATGGCTCCTGCGCGATACGCGGCGAGGTATGACTCCAGCGACATGGTGCTGCCAGAACGCACCGATCCGGCGGCGCTATGCGCTCGCCTCGAGCGCTTTGCCCGTGCCATGGGATTCGCCGAATTGGACCGCGAGGACCTGACCGAGACAATGCGCTACTACTACGCTCAGGTCGAGTGGGGAGTGGACCGGCCGCTAGGTCGGCTCTTGGGAGCGTTGGAGGAGAAGGGACTCGCCGAGAACACCATCGTTATCCTGACAGCCGACCACGGTGACTTCATGGGGGATTACGGGATGGTCCGCAAGGGCATGTTCCTGTACGACGCCCTGCTACACGTGCCATTGCTCTGGTGGGCGCCGGGTCGCATCCCGGCGGGTAGGCGAACCGACGCTCTAGCACAGTCCGCCGACCTATTCCCGACCTTGGCCGAGTTGACGGGCGGCAGCCTCCCCGAGGGGGCCTCTGGCGTGTCCGTCGCCGACAGCGTGCTGGAGGAGGCACAAGGCCGCCCCGCCTTGTTTACGTCGGCAGCCTACGGGGACTTGGCTCCGGACGTGCTGCCGCCAGACCTGGCCCCGGACGACGAGGACGGGGTCCCACGGCACACCCAAGTGCTGCGACCCACCATGAGTCCCACGCACAGGACCAAGATGGTGCGCACCCACGAGTGGAAGTACATCCAGAATGAGACCGAGCCGCCGGAACTGTACCGGCTGGCCGATGCCCGTCCGCGTGAACGGGAGAACTTAGCTGAATCGACCAAACACGCCGGGGTCCTCAGAACGCTCGAAGAGCAGCTCAGCGCTTGGTGGCCTTGGTAACCCTCACTTTCGCTGCCCGCGTGCGCCGGGCAGCGCCGGCTAGCGGCTGCAGGCCCGTGTTACCGCACAGGGCTACGCCAGTCTCCCGCAGAGCGGTCAGGAGGTTGTACAGCAAGGCGTATACGACTTGCTCGCTCAAGCTCTTCCTGCCGGCGAGCCTGAATCCGGCCGGAACCTCCGTGGCCATCGAAATGCGCAAGCGCTCGCGGTCGAGGTCTCTGCCACTGTGGCAATTGGAAATGACTAGTGGAGTCTGCAGCACCACGCCTGAGACCGAATCGACATAGAATTGGCAGCGAGAAAACCACCCTAGGTTGGCCGGATCGCCGGCATCGAACAACAGCAGCGGACCGGACGGTTCAAGGGCGCTCGCCTCGATCGTGACGCGACGGGCCTCTTTGGTGATCTTGGCCGTGAATCCAGCCTGCTGCACGAGTTGCCGCAGCGTGTCGTGTTCCGGCTCGAGGACCACCAGCTGCTGCTCGCCTGCCTGCACGTACCTCATGGATGACCTAAGAATATTATCACCGTATCGCGTTTGCGACCGAGATGCACAATGCATCTGCTATGCCCTCAGCAGTGAAGCGTCTCGCCTCGACCGCGACTGGCAAGCCGAGTTCCCGCACAGTCGCCGAGGTGACCGGCCCGATGGATGCCACCTTAGATCTCCTGAGTCGGTCCAGCGGCACCAATTGCGCAAGCATCCGAGCCGTTGACGAACTTGTGACTGTGACCCAGTCCGGCACAGGATCCGCAGACCAAGCCCGCTCCGCTAATGCGCGCGACGCTTCCGGCACAACTGTCCGGTAGACCGGCACTACGTCGATCTCGGCCCCCATCTTTGCCAGCTGATCCGGCAGCAGACTGCGAGCCTCTTCCGCGCGCGGCAGTAGGACGCGCCTGCCATCCAAGTCGCGTTCGCGAAACGCCTCTACCATCGCTTCCGCCACGAACTTGTCCGGAATCAGCTCGACCTTGAGATGCAGTTCCCGCAAGCGGTCGGCTGTGGCAGAACCGATTGCGGCGATCCTTATCGGCAAGTGGCGGAGGTCCGAGGCGCTCGCGTCGAGGCGCTCCAAGAAGTGCTCGACGCCATTTGCGCTGGTGAAAATCGCCCAGTCGTAGGATGGCAGCATGGCGATCGCCTTGTCGGCCGGTGCCCAGCTCGAGGGTGGCTCGAAGCTGATCGCGGGGATCGGGATGACCCGCGCTCCCAAGCGCCGCAAGCGACTACAGAATGGGGCGGCCTGCGCGGCCGCTCTGGTGACGACCACGGACTGGCCCCGCAGCGGCAGCTTGTCAAACCAATCGATCTCGTCTCGTAAGGCGACGATGTCGCCTACCACCACGAGGGCGGGCGGGCGCAACCCCTCCCGCTGGATCGCCAGCGGCAGGTCGGCAATCGAAGCGGTCACGACTCGCTGATCGCCTCGCGTGACCCAGCGAATCGCCGCAGCTGGAGTGTCCGGGGACAATCCGCCGGCAATCAGGCGCCTCGCGATCTCGTGCATCGACAGCAGACCCATGAAGACCACCAGCGTCTGCCGCCCAGCCAGTGACTTCCAGTCAATCTGGTCGACGTCATGCCCCGTGACGAAAGTGACAGCTTGCGTATGGTCTCGGTGCGTCAGGGGCATGCCGCCGTACGCGGCTGCACCGAGCGCAGAGGTGACGCCGGGAACGACTTCGAAGGGGACGCCGGCACGCACGAGCCCCAGAGCCTCTTCCCCGCCCCGGCCAAACACATAGGGGTCGCCGCCCTTGAGCCGAACGACGACCTTGCCGTCGCGAGCGGCGGCGACCATCAGGTCATTGATCTCGGCCTGCGTGCAGGCATGCTCGGCACGCTTCTTGCCGACATAGCGACGCTGCGCGGCGGGCCGAGCGTGTTCGAGCACCTCGGGTGATGCCAGATTGTCGTAGAGGATCAGGTCGGCGTGCTGCAGAAGCTCATGGGCCCGAAGAGTGAGCAGGTCGGGATCGCCCGGCCCGGCACCCACCAAGTAGACTCTTCCCGCAGGATTTAGCGCAGGTTTGGGTTCGTCCGGCAATGGAACCATATTACGCAACGCCCGGTTCGCCATAGAGGCGGCCAAGCCTTGCCTCCCAACGTGGCCAACCTGTTGACTGGTGGCCGACGAGCGATTTTCCGGACTGTTGCATACTTGGCGTTTGGAGCTGTTGCGGGCAGCGCTGTCCGCTTCGTTTGGAAAGGAGTCGCGTTAGGTTGCCCGCAACACTGACCGTTGTCATCCCCACGTACAACGAAGCCGGCACCTTGCAAGAGGTCGTCGCTCGTGTCCGGGCGGTCGACGTCCAGACGGAAATCATCATCGTCGACGACGCTTCGACGGACGGCTCGGCAGAAATCGCAGCAAGCCTGGCTGATGGCTCAGACGACATCACGTTTCTGTGCCATGATCGCAATTACGGCAAGGGCCGAGCCTTGCGGACGGGGATTGAGGTAGCGACTGGGGATTTCGTCATTGTCCAAGACGCAGATCTGGAATATGACCCTGCCGACTACGCCAAGCTGCTCAGGCCGCTGCTGGAAGGCAGGGCGGATGCGGTCTATGGTTCGCGGTTCCTCACCGCTAGCGAGCACCGTGTTCTGTACTTCCGGCATTATCTCGGCAACCGGCTGCTCACTCTGCTATCGAACTTGGCGACCGACTTGAACCTGACCGACATGGAGTCGTGCTACAAGGCGTTTCGTCGAGAACTGCTGCAGTCTATCGTCTTAGAGGAAGATCGGTTCGGCTTCGAGCCGGAGATCACGGCAAAGATCGCCAAGGCCGGGGCGCGAGTGTACGAAGTGGGAATTTCCTATCACGGCCGGACCTACGAGCAAGGCAAGAAGATCCGGCCTAGGGACGGAGTCTGGGCGCTTTGGTGCATCTTCAAGTACGCCATCAAGCCCTTGAGGCGGAGGCATGCAGCGTGAGGGTTGAAGGCCTCGTGGCGGTGCTCGGCGCCCGACCGACCGCGAGCCCAAAATCGCCGGACTGCTGATTGCGATGAAGCTGGTGCGCCATCGTGGCGTGACTTTTGGGTAGGCGATTGGAGCATGCAGCGATCACGGCCGATCCCCGGATGCCGGGAAGCCCAGCGCCCGGACGCTCAGCCATCAGAGGTCTGGCAGGGCTTGTCTCCGGAACCTGCCCAGTCGCACCGCTCGCAGCCACGCTTGCAATCGCGAGAAACCATCGAGGCCGTCACCCGGCCCCGCAACAGGGAGGCTGGAGATCGGCCGCCAGCTTCTCCACCGACCTGCAAGAACTACGGAATGGTCGTCTTGGCCAACCTTGGGCCGAGCCGACCGCGCCAAGAGACCGGGTACCGCCTCCTCCCGACGCGTGAAGGCCACGCCGCAGGCGATTCCCCGGCGGGACGGTGCTATCGTGCGGAATAGGGCGCAGTGCGCCCAGTTGCGCCGTGCCAAGAACCGATCTCGATAGCATCTACCGCCTACTGTTCGGGCACCCGCGGGTGATCGAGGACCTGCTGCGGGGATTCGCCTCCAGCGCGGTCGGAGATCTGCTGGACATGACCAGCCTGAAGCAGGTCGCGGCCCGCCACGTGAGCGAAGGCCTGCGCCAGAGCGAGAACGACATGATCTGGGAGGTGCGGACGCGTCAGGGCGGTCGGCTGTACGTCTACATCATGCTGGAGTTCCAGGCCAAACCCGACCGGACGATGCCGCTACGCATGGTCAACTATGTTGGGCAGTTCTACCGGAGCTTGCTGGCGCGGCCGGAAATCCGCAAGGTGCCACGCCTGCCACAGGTGCTGCCCATCGTGATCTACAGTGGGGAGCCGCCTTGGTCGGCACCGTTGGAAGTGCATGAGTTGATTGACCAGACGCTGCCAGGCTTGGTCCCGTTCGGCATCCACATGCGCTACCTGCTGGTGGACGCGATACGCAGCCCAGGCCTGGACCGAGCGTTGCGCAACGTGGCCGACTCGGTATTTCGTCTGCAGCGAGCGAAATCAGTGGCGGACGGTAGGAGCGAGGCCCGGTTGCTCGGGGAATGGCTGGCAGGGGAGGAATGGGCGGGCTTGCGGCGGGTGCTACAGCGATGGATAATACAGGTACTGGTGCCGACGGGATGGCCGTCGGGACGGTCGCTTCCTGAGGGCGCGGACCTATTGGAGTTGAGCGAACTGCTGGAGATTGAAATGAGGACGTGGGAGGACAACATTCGAGAATCGGCGGAGGCCAAGGGACGGGCCAAGGGACGGGCCGAGGGACGGGCCGAGATCCTAGTCAAGATGGCACGTCACAAGTTCGGCGAAGCGCCCGCTGCCAAGATGGCAACGGTTCTGGGAACCCTCCAATCAGAGGAGATGCTGGACATGGCGGGCTTGCTGCTGCTGACTAGCGTCAGTGGCGAGGCGTTACTGACTAAGCTCCAAGAGATCTAGCGAGGCATTCCGATCAGTACCCCGAAGCGCGCCCACTCGCTCCGCATCACGGGATTCTGTGCCGACGCGGGACGTGGCGGGAATGACCACAGGGCCATCATTGGGGAACGGTGAATCTGGCAGTCCCGCACCAAGCCGTTAATCGGCGAGAACGAGCCCAGCGCCATGACTCCAACAACGGAACAGTGACCGCATTGGCGAGCTGCAACCTTGCGATGCGAAAACCGCCGCTAAGGCAACTCGCGCCGGCAGGCACTAGAGCAGCGTAGACTGGCGAATGCAGATGGACGCCGGCGAATCGACCCAACCAAGACGCTCGCTAGATTCGAAACCCCGTGCGGGCCCGTTCCGGAGTCCGTGTGCTGGGTCGGGAAACAGTCCTAGGGCCTCATGGAAGCCACGCTCTTCGAAGCTCTGGATCAGCTAGCAAGCGTCCTAGCCGGAGGCAGCCTTACTGTCGCAGCGGCCTGCTTGGTTGGTCGGACAGCCATCGGCCAACTGCGCGGCTTGCGCGGAAAACTGACATCGGCAGAGGGTTGGCTGCTCTCATTCGGCTGCGGCTCCGCCCTGCTGAGCACGCTCGTGTTCGCGCTGTGCGCCGCCGGATGGTTCTACGACGCCGGTGTGTTGGGAATCTTCGTGGCAATCGCACTGGCCTGGTACCGGTGGGGCCGCTGGAACTGGGAGTCCGCGGCAGCGGAGCCCCGCCCTAGCGGGCAATTCTGGAAGCTCCTGCTTTACGTTCCAGCCGCTGTCTACGGCGTTCTTTACGTCGTCCATACGCTCGCGCCGGAAACCAGGACCGACGCGATGGTGTATCACCTTGGCCTGGTCCACCGCTACTACAGGGCGCACGGCTTTGAGGCGATTACGACCAATGTCTACGCCCAGATCTCACAAGGCGCCGAAATGCTGTACCTGTTCGCCTACGCGATCGGGCGCGAGTCAGCAGCGAAGATCGTCCACCTGTCTTTTCTAATCGCCACCGCCGGCGCAATCCTCTGCCTCGCCCGGCGGTTCCGGGCCGAGCTGGCGGGTGCGTTCGCCACCGTCGTGTACGTCACTTGCCCGGTGGTCATCCCGGACGCAACCTCCGCCTATAACGATTGCGCCCTTGCCTTCACCGTGTTCGCCGCCTTCTACGTCCTCGTGCTCTGGTGGCGCGACGGCGCCAAGGCATGGTTGTTGCTACTGGGCACTCTCATCGGGTTCTCGTTCGCCATCAAGTACACGGGCGTCATTGCAATCGCCGCCGCCGTCGCAGCGGCGCTCCGAAACCTGTTCCAGCGCGGCTCGGCGAAGTCGACTGCGGCCCTGCTCGCATGGACCGGAGTGCCGGCGGCTCTGATCGGTCTGCCTTGGCTGCTCAAGAATGCGCTATTCACGGGCAATCCTCTCGCGCCGTTCTTCAACGGCTGGTTCCCCAACCCCTACTTCAGCGTCGAGTGGGAGACGGCCTACAAGTTCGCGATGCGCTCGTACCGCGAAGGGCCGTTTGACCGCTGGCAACAGCTGCTTGAGGCCCCGTTCGACCTGATTCTTGGCGAGCGCTATGGCGGCTCGCTCGGCTGGATGATCCTTCTGCTGCCCATCGCTCTCCTCGCTTGGAAGAAACCGCTCACCCGCGCCTTGCTGGCGGCCGCGCTGGTCAGCGCAACGCCATGGCTCGCCAATGCCGGAGCGAGATTTCTGATCCCCAGCCTGCCCTTCGCCCTGATGGCCATCGGCCTTGCCCTGGAGGCACTGCCGCTCCGCTTGCGGCACGGCATCGTGGCGGTTCTGCTTGCCGGCCAGTGTGTGACGTCATGGCCCGCCCAGCGCTCGCGTTGGTACTACTCCGATCTGTGGAGCGTCGAAGGCCTGCCATGGCGGGCGGCATTGCGGCTGGAACCCCAGAAATGGCACCTAGCCCGGAACGTGGAGTTCTTCTTGCTGGCAGACCGGATCGATCAGCTCGGCGGCAGCGAGATGCGCGTGCTGAGCTTCACTGACCTACCGGAAGCGTACTTTGACGCGGAACTCCTGGTTTCCTACCAGGGGTTGGAGAACCAAGACCTGAGCGATGCGATGCTCGCGCCACTGAAACCCTCTCAGATTCCGGACAGCGCGGTCCGCGCCGCGTGGTCGCCGCGCCAGAGCCGAGGGGTGCGCGTAATGCAGGTTCGTGACCATAGCGCTAGGTCTTGGGCGGCGTCGGAACTCCGTGTGTTTAGCAATCGTCGCGCGGTACGCCCGAATCCGCAATGGATCGCGCAGGCCCACCCTCTGCCCTGGCACTCAAGTCGCCTCATCGACGGGAATCTATTCACCAGGTGGTCGTCGCGGCAGCCGCCCGCACCGGGAATGGCCCTTGAGATCCACTTCAACGAGGGCATGGTCGTGGACGGCGTCGAATTGGTGCATCCCGGGCGTGCCGCAGCGACGCAGGCCACTTTGGAATTCGCGGTGCTGGGCGCCGACCATCATTGGGAAAGGGTGCAGCCGGAGTCCTTCGAATTTGTCGCGATTGAGGTGGAACCTGGTGCCGCGCAGGCCTCGTCGGCCGCGCTGCTGCGACAGCACGGCATCGACTACGTGGTGCTCAACGTTGACCCCCGCAATCCCTACTTCCCACAGGCCCGCGTCATCGCGAGCGAACCCAGTCGCTGGGGGCTGCGGAGGGTGTTCGTTGACCGCACGGCAATGCTGTTCGAGGTGCTCCCGGAGCGACCGTGATGGGCAAGCTCTCAGAGCACGCAGGCGGGGCGCACCGACCGGCCGGGGACGCCCTAACGCTGTGATCGCTACGAACCGCGCAAGTCGAAACAGAGCAAACGCGGGCCACTCGGCGGAGCAATCGAACGCGTGTTCTGGCTCACGTAGAGCAGGCCGCGACTGACGACGGGCGGCCCCCACGTCTCCCGCGCTAGGAACAGCCTCGCGCGGTCTAAAATCTTCGCGCCCGCGGGTGAGAGATCCAGCCACAGCAGGTGGCCGTGCTCGCCAAGTGCTAGGTAGCGGCCATCGACCCTGAGCAGGTTACCTCGCAGCGGACTTGCGTAGATCGTTCGTGCCTCTCCCTGCACCTGCACCGTTTCTTGCCATTCCAGCGACTCGCTCCAAACCGTCTCCCCGGTGCTGCCGTTCACGCAGGTCAGCTTTGCGTCGGGTTCGTTTCGGCCCGAGAATCCGTAGTAGTAGCCTTCGTCGTAAACGGCTGTCGTCCAGTGCAAGTCAAGATCCGGATTCTCCCAGAGTTTGGAGAACGTCCAGTCAGGCTTCACTTCGATCAGCGCCGCACCGGTGCGGTAGCTGGCGGAAACGAGCACCCGATTCCCAGTCACGACCGGACACGATGCGTTGACAGACTCATAGCTACTGCTGCGCCAGGGAAACCGGAAGTCTAACCTGCCGTCGAGCGGGTTGATCGAGAGCAGTCCGCCAGTCGGCGGTCTGCTCTCGCCACCGCCGAGCACGAACAGCCGCTGCTCGCCATGCACGCGAGCAACGACAGGCGTCGCGTAACTGGCCCCCCACTGATCGCCCATGCCCCAAACCATGCGGCCCGTCAGTTTGTCGAACGCGGCAACCTCGGGACCGCCCGGAGCACCTACATTCAAGATCAGCAAATCTCCTTCGATCAACGGCGTGGTGGCGATCCCAAAGAAGTCCTGCGGAACTTTGAACTCAGCGGCGATGTCGCGGCTCCATACGACTTGTCCGGTCTTTAGCAGGAGGCAATGCAACCTCCCTTGCGCGCCGTAGGTGTAGACACGGTCGCCATCAATGACCGGGCTTGAACGCGGACCGTTGTTGTATCCGTAGCGGTCCCGGAAATCGGTCCGGTATCGATAGCTCCAGTAGCGCTCTCCTGTTTCGGGCCGCAGGCAGTCGATGACCTCCTCGTTACCGGAACGGTGCAAGTAGACGAGGTAGTCGCCTTGGATCGATGGCGAGCTGTAACCGGTGCCTTTGGACAGCTCCCACACGAGCCTCGGCCCGTCCGGCCCGAACTCTTGCAACAGGTTGGTCTCGCTGGAAACCGGCTTTCCAGCGCGACCGAGAAAGGTCGGCCAGTCCTCAGTCGCCGCATGGGCAGCGAGCGGCTTTGGCCGAGCGTGGAACGTCACGCTCGGATGGGCTTTCGGCTTGGCCTCCGCACGCTCCTCGAGAGAGATGGGCGATGGCGGCTTGGGGTCTTCGAATCGCGTGGCCGCCACGAGGCAGCAACCGATCAGCAGTGTGGACGCTACCGTTGGCTTCAAGGCGTGATTCTCGCACATCGTATCGCTTCCCGCGTATGCGGCGGCACACCACGTCGGCGATCCGCCGGCATGGCTTGCGAGCGGAATCCAATGGGGCTAGAATTCGTTCGATGACCTCACTCACCCGTCGGGGCTTCTCAGGTCGCGCCGCCATCGCCGCGGCGGCGGCCTCCTATTCGAGGATTCGAGGCGCGAACGACACCATCGGCATCGGAGTGATTGGCTTGGGCAACATTTCCAGAGGCCACCTCATGGAGTACACCATGCGGCCGGATTCTAGAGTGACTGCGGTCTGCGACATCTACGCGCCGCGGCTCGACCAAGGCGTCACCCAGACCTCGGCGAAGGGGTATCGGCGCTACGAAGACCTTCTGCAAGACCCTAGCGTGGACGCGGTGATCGTTTGCACCCCCGACCATTGGCATGCACCGATGGCGATTGCCGCGATGCAGGCCGGCAAGGACGTCGATGTGGAAAAGCCGATGAGCTTGACCATCGCCGAAGCCAAGCAGATGGTGGCGACCGCTGAGCAAACCGACCGCATCCTCGCGGTGGATAGTGAGCATATGGCGCACGGGATCTGGGAGCCGGCCCGCAAGCTGGTGGCGGCAGGCCTGCTCGGGAAGATCCTCTGGAGCCAGACAAGCCGCAGCCGCAACACTCGCGAGCCGCCGTTCAACTATGCCATCGACGAGTCCGCCAGCCCCGACAACTTGGACTGGGAAGCGTTCCTTGGCAGCGCTCCGAAGAGGCCGTTTTCGCGCGAAAGGTTCTTCCGATGGAGACGCTACCGCGACTATTCCGGCGGGATCGCCACCGATCTGTACTACCACCACATCACGCCGCTGATCCACGTCCTTGGTCGCGAGTTCCCGGTCCGAGCGGTGTCCGCCGGTGGCAACTACGGCACTCCCGAGTCCGTGATGGAAGTGCCGGATGTGCTCGTCGTGGCCTTGGACTTCCCGAGCAAACACACGATAGTGTGCTCGGGCTCTCTCCAGAACTCGGTTGAGCTTCCGATTGTCGTGCGCGGCCACGAGGCCAACATCCACTTCGAAGGCGGCCACCTGCGCCCGAACACTATCCGCCTCGTGCCGGAGGAGCCTTTCATCGATGGCTTCAAGGAGCGGGTCGCAAGCAGCGGTCTGGACGCCATGGGAAGTTGGATCGAGGAGCGCCGTCCTGTGCGGCGAACCAATTTCACAGGACTTACTGAGAGACGCAAGCGCCAGATGGTGTCCATGCTGCTAGCAGAGCCCCGCTGGAAACAGCGCTACGACGAGGATGTCCGCTCGCGGCCTCAGATCCAGTCTCCCGGCGACGATCGCGACACCTACTTCCAGGCCGTATTTGAGGAGCGGGCCGCAGCGCTGTCGATCCTGCCCTCTCTGCGGATAGAGGCGCCTCCGTCCAAGTCGTTCCGCCAGCATTTCTTGGAATCGGTCCGCACCCGCAAGCCCGCCCCGCTCGATGGCAAGCTCGGCTACCGCTCCCAAGTCGCGGTGAGCCTGGGAGTGGAGGCCCATCGCCGCAACAAGGCGATGCGCTTCGATCTCGACAGCGAGCAGGTGCGCGAGTTGTGAGGCTCGCGCTCGCCCTGCTGGCGCTGCACGGCATCGCATCGGCTGCAGAACCCGGCTTCGAAACGCTCTTCGACGGCTCGACTCTCGAGCGCTGGACGGTGCTCCCGCGAGACGAGCCGAGCGGTGGGTGGCGGGTCGAGAACGGCCTGTTGCTCGTCGAGGGGCGGCCGGGAAACCTCGCCACCTCTGACGAATTCGCCGACTTCGAGCTGCGGCTCGAGTGGAAGCTGGCGGAACTGGGCAACAGCGGAGTATTCTACAGATTCGTCGGCACCGGAAATCCGGTCGCAGCCGCGATCGAGTACCAACTCGCCGACAACGCGCGCCAGGCATCACAGCAGCATGCAAACCGCAGGGCCGGATCTGCCTATGGGCTTTATGCGCCAAACGGTAACTGGTCGCGTCCGCCCGGTCAGTGGAACACTCTCCGCGTGGTGGCGCACGGCAAGCGGGTGGAGCATTGGCTCAACGGACGCAAGGTGGTCGAGTTTGACCTCGACAGTCCAGACTTTGCGGCCAGAGTTCGGGCGGCCGGGAGAGACGAGAGCTTCGCCCAATCCCGCACTGGCAAGATCGTGCTGCAAGACCACGCCAGCCGGGTTTGGTTTCGCAACATTCGCATACGCCGCTCGGAGTGATTCCAATCAGACCTAGGCCAGCCGCCGAGGTCAAGCTGGCCGGTCCATCCGTACTCGCTCGACCGGGCCCGCGCAGAGGGTCGACCCCAGCTTCGCGGCGTTGGAGCGGGCAAGCTGAGAACGGTGAAAGCGCTTCGAAACTCGTCGCTCTGGTGGGCTTGTGCCCAGTCTTGGGCTCTATCGAGCAGCAAGGAGGCTAGCACCTCTTCAGACTCAGTTGAGGGTCTCCGCCGACGCGAAGGCTTGCCGTGAGCGATCGAACAAAGGCATCAAGATCCATCAAGTCTCGATCGCATTTGACACACGCTGCGTTCGGACTGCTGCAGGGGATGTTCGAGGAGCCGTATCGTACTTGCTCCTCGCAGGAGCCACTCCGCGGCCAGTGAGATTGAGTGACTGGGCCCGGACGCTGAACTTGCCAAGGCACCTCTCGAAGAAGGCGAGCGAGAGCCTGTCTTACGGTGCTTCGATCAGCTCGGGGACTTCTGGGGAACGGGCCGCGAACGCTTGATCGAGAGGGCGGCCTTGGTGTGATCCGGTACTGTTCCGAGATCTGAGCGCTTCTGAAGGCTGTCTCGAGTGTTTCGGTAATCCGGCCGATCAGTGCGCGGTTCCAGGCTTGACAGACAGCACCGGCTCGGCCAGCAGCCTGTCAGCGTCATCGAGCGACTCTTGGCGTCGGAGAAGCCGGACTACGATCGGGCCTCTGGTGCGCCGGCGCGCAGATGCAGCCTTCATCGGATTGCTCCATTGGCGTACGCATGTGATCAGCAGAAGACAGCGTGATCTTCAGAACGCGCCTAGTCCGAGCCCTTGGCGGGCTTGCTCATAGGCGCATACTTGCCCTGCCATTCGTCAAGATGCGTCCCCTCCCATAGCGGAACCCCTAAGCGGTAGGCCGCGCGGGCGATGGCATGCGCAGCGACCGGCGCGGTGGCCAACAGAAAGATGATCGCTAGCAGCGAGATTGCGATGCTGGCCGGATCTGCGAAATGTATCGCGGAAGCGGCGAAGACCAGGCCGGCACCGAGAGCGCCCGCTTTGGTCAGGGCGTGCATGCGGATTATTACGTCCGGCAGCCGCAAGACGCCGAGACTGGCTACAAACAAGAAAAAGCCGCCGGACACCAAGATGATGGCGGTAATCCAGTCGCGAAGCGAACCCATCTCCGCCATCACTTCCTCCCCTCGCCGCGGCCAGGCGTAGTGTTGGACTCGAACTGGTCGGCGCGCCGGTTCGCGAACCAAGCGAACGCGACCGTGGCCAAGAACGCGACCAAGGCCGTGGCCACCGCCACATCAAGGATCGCCGAGTGGCCACTGGCGATTCCAACCAAGGCGGCCACTGCCACCGCCACCACGGTGATCAGGTCGACCGACACCACCCGGTCGACCAGAGTCGGCCCCTTCACCATGCGCACGAACGCGATCAAGATCGCCGACAGCGACAGTGCGGCGCAGATATCGATCCCCCACGCGAGGATCACGGAATGTTCCCCCATCCCGCTCATTGCAGGGCCTCCATCACGCGCCGCTCCAGACCCGCCTTGACCTCTCGGCGGACCTCGTCCGGATCATCTACGAACATGCAGTGCACGTACAGCGTCTTGTGATCCGCGCTCACGTCGAGGCTGAGCGAGCCGGGCGTGAGCGAGATCAGGTTCGCAAGGGTGACGATCTGGATCGGGTCCTCGACGCTCAGCGGGATCGCCACGATCGCGGGCCGCGCTCTATGGACGGGCGTGAGGACATCCCATGCGACGCGAGCGCAGGAAGCGATGAACACGCGCATGAAGTAGAGCAACAAGCGAGCGAGATTGAAGGCCCGATCGTAGTAGCGCACGCGGCCGAACATCGGACTCGAAATGCTCAGCGCAATGCCCCCGAGCACGAAGCCCACTGCAAGATCGGCCACAGTGAGCCGCCCCATCAGCGCACACCAGCCCACGGCCAGCAGCAGGTTGTAATGGAACAGATTCCTCACTCGACCACCCCCGCGCCGGCACCAAAAGCAGCAGTTTCGCTTGAGCCCAAAACTGCTTCGACATAGTTGGACGGGTTCATGAGTTCGCGACCGGCGCGCTCCGCCAAATCATAGAGCGGCCCCGGCCAGAGGCCGATTGCGAGCGTCATGGCCGCCAGGCAGATGATCGGGCCCAGCAACAGTGCGCGGCTGGTCTGCGACAGCGGCGGAGGCTTTTCAGCAGACGCAGGCCGTGCCTTCCAAAACCCGTTGAGCCAAATCTTGGTCATCGAATACATGGTCAGCAACCCCACGGCCAAGGCCACCGCAGCAACCCAGTACTGCTGGCTCGCGAACGACGCCTTGATCACGAATAGCTTTGCCCAAAACCCGGACAGCGGCGGAAAGCCGGCTAGCGAAAAGGCCGAAACGAAGAACAGCGCCGCCAGCAGCGGCTGCTCGCGATACACCCCGCCGAGGGTTTTCAGGTCGCTCGATCCCGACAGCCGTTCGGCAGCTCCCGCCACGAAGAACAGATTGGCCTTGACGATTATGTGATGCAAGATGTAGAACACCGCCCCCACTAAGGCCAGCGGGGTGAACAGGGCCAGCCCTAGCACCATATATCCGATCTGGCTGATGATGTGGAACGAAAGAATGCGCCTGAATTCATTGTGCGAGGCAGCGCCCAGCACCCCAGTAACCATCGTCAAGCCGGCTATCCAGAGCAAGATGCCGTGGGTATAGCCGACATCGTGGGTGAAGATCAGCGTGAAGACCCGGATCATCGAATACACGCCCACCTTAGTCAGCAGCCCCGCGAAGATCGCCGACACAGCCACTTTCGGCGTGTGGTAGCTGGCCGGCAACCAGAAGAACAAAGGGAACACCGCCGCCTTAATGCCGAACGCGACGATGAACAGGATCGCCACGACCGAAAGCAGCCCTTGGTTTTCGACCTGCTGCACGCGCAAGTGCAAGTCGGCCATGTTAAGCGTGCCAGTCATGCCGTATAGCAGGCCGATGCCGCTGAGAAACAGGGTGGTGGCGACCAGACTCAGCGCGGCATAGCGTACCGCGCCGTCGAGCTGCGCCTTGCGGCCCCCGGAAATCAGCAGGGCCAGAGAAGCGATCAGCATGACCTCAAACCAGACGTAGAGGTTGAAGATGTCGCCGGTGAGAAAGGCGCCGCAGACCGCCCCGACCAGAGCTTGCAGCGGCGGGTGGAAGTCCTTGACGAGCGAGCGCTCGTCGATGTCGCAACAGGCGTAGACGATCGTCGCCGCGCCAATGATGGAGGTGATCAGCACCATGGCGGAACTGAGATGGTCGGCAACCAGCGTGATCCCGAACGGAGCCGGCCATCCGCCGACCTGCGCCACCAAGATCCCCTCGCTCCACACCTTCACCAACAGCGATGTCGCGATCCCGAGATGCGCTATGGCGGCCACTAGGCTCACCAACTGCTGCTTGGCGCGACCGGGCCGCAGCAACAGGCCCAAGACCCCGCAGGCCAGCGGCACTACGATGGCACCGGTGAGCAGCCAGCTCACTGCAGGCCTCCCGAAGCCGACCCGTCCATTCCGGCCTCCGTCGCCAAGGGCTCGGCGGAGCGCATCGAGTCGGGATCCACCGTTTCCAAGCGCTGATAGGTGCGGAAGGCCAGCACCAGCAGGAAGGCAAACACGCTGAACGAGATCACGATCGCCGTGAGCATCAGCGCTTGCGGCAGGGCATTCGCGGCGCCCGGTCCCGGCGCCAGCTCTCCCGGAGAGATCAACGGCGGAAGGGTGCCCTGCAGACCGCCGGAGGAGAAGATCAGCAGGTTCGCGGTGTGCGAGATCAGGGCCAAGCCCAGAACGAAGCGCACCAAGTTCCGGCGCAGCATCAGATACACGCTCGAGGCCATCAAGACCCCAACCAAGACTGCGATGACCGTTTCCATCAGAGCACCGTGATCACTTGTCGCCGTCGGCCGGAGGCACTGAAGCAGGCTCCTTGATCTCGAGCACAAAGGTGAGAACCGCCCCCACGACCACTAGGTAGACCCCGAAGTCAAACAGGAGCGGCGTGCCGAGCTTGACGCCGCCGATCTCCGCCCACTGGCCCGACAGGAACACACTTCCACTGGAGACGATCCCGATCAGCCCCGACAGAACTGCCAGCGCGAGACCCGCAGCCGCTGTCTTGAGCGGATCAGCGCGAACCAGGCGGCGTACATCCTTTGGGTCGGCCACGAAGACGTAGAGACTGCACGCGATCGATGCAATCAGCCCGCCGACGAAGCCGCCGCCCGGCGCGTTGTGACCGCGCAAGAGCGTTGCCACCGAGAACACGAGAATTAGCGTAAAGAGCACGCGCGTGGTCTCGCGGAGGATCAGCGTATTCATGCACCCTCCCTCGAACTGTGGTCGCGACGCGGCTGTGCCAAGCGCCCGCGCTGCAGGTGCGTAAAACGATCGAACCGGTAGCGCGACCGGCGGCGGATCAGGGCGCAGACCGCAGCCGCGGCGATTACCAAGACTGAGATCTCGCCTAGCGTGTCCAGTGCTCGGAAATCGACCAGTATGACGTTGACAATGTTGTGCCCATGGCCGCCCGGAACCGCCATCGCCTCGAAATACTTGGTCAGCTCAAGCTGGGGCGGGCGGGCAGTGACCGCGAGCAGGACTAGGGTCGTCACGCCCCCTACCGACAGCGCGACGGCTGCGTCGCGCCAGCATTCCGAGCGGGGCTGGCGGATCTCATTCCGGAAATCAGGCAGCTTGAGCAAGACGATGGCGACGATCACGACCACCAAGGTCTCGACAATCAGCTGGGTCATAGCCACGTCAGGCGCTCCTCGCAGAAGGAAGACGAGGCTGATGGACGTGCCGACAACACCAAGTGCACAGATCGCCAGCAAGCGGGAACTGGTCAAGATAACGGCGAAAACGGACGCGGCAATCACGGCCACCAAGGCCCACTCCACGAACGTCACGGCGGGCATTTGAGAAGGCAGATGAATCGCGTCCTTGATCACCAGAGTCGCGCCGACGCTGAGAGCCAAGGTGGCGAAGACCGCGAGAATGTAGCGGCGCTGGATGCCAGACTGCATACGGCGGGTCAAAGCGGTCGAAAACTTGGCGATACCGTCCATGGTCGCGTCATAGACCCGGTCGCCAGTGACCGGCAGGCTTTCGAGGAGTGCAGCCAGCCTCAACAGCATGGCAAGTCGCTTCCAGTAGACGAACGCCCCAGCGGCCCACGTAGCGAGCGATAGCAGCAACAGGGCGTTGAAGCCGTGCCACAGCCCCGGCTCGAAATGCTCCGGCGCGGGTACAATCGCCGCAGCAGCGGGCATGACCAGGGCACGGAACGTAGGAGCGGCCGCAACTCCTCCCACCAAGCCGAGCATTCCCAGCAGCAACGGACCAATCCACAGTTGCCAAGCGACACCGTGAGCGTCCCGCGCGGATTGCGTCATCGCTCCGAAGAACGGCAGCACGGCCACCATTAGTGCGGCCGTCACTACGAGTGCGCTAGCGACGAAGATGGCGACTAAAGCGAACCCTCCAAATCCGGATTCATATGCGCTCGAATACAACAGTTCCTTGCCGACAAAGCCGATGAACGGGGGCAAGCCGGCCATCGAGACAGCTGCGAGTGCCGCGCCGACGAACGTCGGGCCGATCACGTGGCGCAAACCTCCGTGGCGGGCCAGATCGCGGCTGCCAGTCGCGCGTTCGATCGCCCCGACGGTCATGAACAACGCAGCCTTGTACAAGGCATGCACGAGGATGAACGCAATGGCCGCGATTGCGGCACCGGAATGTGGCGTGGCCCCCGCATCGCTGGACAGACCGAGGAACATCACAGATGTGCCCAGGGCCATCACAGTGGTGTAAGCCAAGACCTGCTTTAGATCCCAGCGTGTCACGGCGACGAACGCCGAATAGACCGCGGTCACCGCTCCGAAGCCGACCAGTGTTACACTCCACGCCTCGGTTCCGCCTAGCACGGGGGACATCCGGGCCAGCAGGAATACACCGGCCTTGACCATGGTGGCCGAGTGAAGATAGGCCGACACAGGGGTGGGCGCGGCCATTGCGTTAGGCAGCCAGAAGTGAAAAGGAAACTGCGCAGACTTCGTAAATGCGCCCATCAAGACCAAGCCCAAGATCCAGGGATAACTCGAGGCACTTGGGATGCTGCCGGCCTGGGCAAGCAATTCGCGCAGGCTGTACGTGCCAGCCGTTTCGCCCAACAGCACGAAACCGGCAAGCATGGCCAGAGCACCGGCCCCTGTAACCAGCAAGGCCTGCAGAGCCGAGCGGCGCGCAGCCGCATCCTCGTGCGTGTAGCCGATCAAGAGGAACGATGTCAGGCCGGTAAGTTCCCAGAAGACAAACAGCGCGATCAAATTCTCCGCCAAGACCACTCCCAGCATCGACAGCATGAAGGCTAGGAGAAACGCGGTAAAGCGCCCCAACTGTGGCTTGCCGCGCATGTAGTCGCTGGCGTAAAGCAAGATCAGTGCGCCGATTCCGGTGATGAGCAGAGCGAACAGCAGGCTCAAGCCGTCGACCAAGAACCCCAGCGCGATGCCGTGCTGCGGTATCCAGCCAATCTCCCAGTGCAGCGAGTCGCCGGAGGAGACACTCGGCACCAGCGAGCAGAACCACGCGAAGAGGGCGGTGGGCAGGGCAACCGACGCACGCAAGAAGAGCGGCGCCTTTGCTGTCGGATTGCCAGACACGGCCATGGCCAAGAATCCGGCCTCGGCGTGACACAGTGCCTGCGACCCGGACTAAAGAATCAAGTTAGCACCATCTACGCATGCATTGCCAAACTGGCTCTAGCTGGCTGGTGTGTGCTTGGCGGCGCAACTCGCCAGGGGCGCGCTGCGATGGAGACAATGGTACGGCAACAAGCTCATGCCACTGACGCGATTCAACCGAAGCGATCCATGTCTCCTTTCAATCCCGGCGTCTCTTTCGCCGTTCTGGGCGGTGCCACTTGCCGCGATCATGGCCGCGTGCGGCCTAGGCACGCCAACGGAGGCACCGCCTCCGAACATCGTGATCATCCTCGCTGACGACCTTGGGTACGGCGATCTGTCGATTCAAGGCCACCCGCTGATTCGTACGCCGAATATCGACCGCATCGCTCGGGAAGGCCAGCGTTGGACCTCATTCTACGCCTCGGCGCCGATGTGCAATCCCAGCCGGGTCGCCTTGGTCACCGGTCGCATGCCGATCCGGATCCATGGCAACGGCAAGAACCAGTGGGCCGACATTCCGGACGGCGAGGTCACCATTGCCGAAATGCTCAAGCAGCGCGGCTACGCGACGGCCTATGTCGGCAAGTGGGGCCTGAGCGGACGCTTCGACTACCAAGGCTCACACCCCAACGACCAAGGCTTTGACTCCTTCTTCGGGCTCGTCGGCAGCAACGACGCACCGCTGCGGGAGGGCTTCGAACGAACCTACGAGAACATCAAGAACGCTAGCAGTTCAGACTTCCCCATTTCGCTTTACCGGCAGAAGGAGGCGGTCGAGACACCGGCCTACCAGCCCACGCTAACCAAGCGGTACACCGAAGAAGCAGTGCGCTGGATAGACGAGCAGGCCGGCCAGCCGTTCATGCTATTTCTCGGCCACAGCATGCCTCACGTACCGATCTTTCGCTCGGCGGATTTCGAGGAGCACAGCATGGCGGGCCTTTACGGCGATGTGATCGAAGAGATCGACTGGTCAGTCGGCGAGATAGTCAGCGCGCTCGAGCGAGCCGGAGTGGCCCACAACACCCTGCTCTGGTTGAGCAGCGACAACGGCCCGTGGCTGACGTACTTCGATCTGGGCGGCTCGCCCGGGGGCCTGCGCGACGGCAAACTCACCGCTTGGGACGGAGGACTGCGGGTGCCGGGAATTTTCTACTGGCCGGGCACGATCCGGCCAGCCGTGATCGACGGGATGGGCGTCAATGTGGACTTGATTGCCACCGTTGCCACGTTGACCGGCGCAAGCCTTCCGACAGGTCGCGAATTCGACTCGATCGATCTGTCGCAGACGCTGCTGCATGGCGAACCCAGCCCACGCCGGGAGTGGTTCTACTACGGCCAGCCCGGCAACCTGTGGGCAGCCCGCGTAGGCGACTTCAAGCTGGTCTTGGAGTCTTGGGAATCCTTGGGAACCGAGAAGCAGATCGGCTGGAGGGGCTACGCCAACCACAAGGAGCACAACCCGCCGCAACTGTTCGATCTCAGCACCGACATCGGCGAGCGATGGAATGTCGCCGACCGCTATCCGGAAGTGGTAGCGGAAATCCAAGCGGCGATCCGGCGCGAGCGCAAATCGATGGCACCCAACGCCACCGCCCCACCGGAATAGCGGCACGTCCGTATAATGGGCGGCGTGGACCGATCGCTGAAGGGATCGCTGATCGCATACGCACTGTTACTAGGCGTGTCGTCAGGGCTTCCTTCCGCAATCGCAGCCAGCAGTTCGGAACCGTCCGTCAAGTACTGGTCTTTCCGACCTCCGGTCGAGCGCGAGCAGCCCGCAGCGGAGACCGCTTGGGCCCGTAATCCTGTCGACGCCTTCATTTGGCAGCGCTTGCAAACCCAAGGGTTGGAACCATCGCTCCAAGCCAGCAAAGAACGCTTGCTCCGACGGGTCTGGCTGGACCTGACGGGCTTGCCGCCGACGCCGGATCAAGCGGCAGCGTTTCTCTCCGATCCATCCCCGCACGCCTATGAGCGGTTGGTCGATTCGCTGCTGGCCTCGCCGCACTACGGCGAACGTTGGGCGCAGAAGTGGCTCGACGTCGTACGCTTTGCCGACACGGACGGCTTTGAACGCGATGGATACAGAGAGCACGGCTGGCGCTACCGCGATTACGTGGTCCACGCCTTTAACTCGGACAGGCCCTACAACCGCTTCGTGCAGGAGCAGGTGGCCGGAGACGAACTCTTTCCCGCCGATGCCGAGTCCCTAGTGGCAACGGGGTTTCACGGTGCCGGGCCACGCCACGTCACCTCCGGCAACCAAGACAAGCAAGAAGCCCGCCAAGAGGTGCTCACGGAAATGGCCATTGGCGTCGGGCAGGCCCTGCTGGGGCTGACGGTGCAGTGCGCGCGCTGCCACGACCACAAGTTCGACCCGATCAGCCAGGAGGAGTACTACCGCCTAGAATCCTTCTTCGGGGCAACCGAACTCAAGGATGTCCCGATCGCAAGCGAAGACGAGATCGCCGCGCAGGAAAGGGCCATAGAGGAGCACAAAGCTCAAATCGAGCCGCTCAAGGCCAAGCTGGAGGCGATCGAAAAGCCGTTCAAGGACCAGGTCCGTGAACGCAAGCGGGCTGCGCTAGGGCCCGCCCATGCCGCAGCGCTCGAGATTGCCGAGGACGACCGGACCGAAGAGCAGGAACGCCTGGCCAAAGAAGCCAAATCGCAGATCAGTCCCGTGTGGTACGAGATCGTGCCGCTCATGCCACCAGACACCCAGCAGCGTAGATCTGCGCTCAGGCAGCAGTTGCACGCTCTGGAACTGCATCGCCCGGATCCTCCGGCAGCGGCCTTCGCTGTCACCAACCTCGAGGAGGTGCCGACCAGCCACGTGCTGCAAGGCGGTGACTATCGCCGCAAGGGCAGAGCAGTCACGCCCGGATTCTTGCAAACGGTCGGCACGCTAGGCGTGGAGGCGCCGTCCTCTGGCGCCGGACGCCGGTCCGCCCTAGCACGCTGGCTGACCGCGGAAGCCAATCCTCTGCTGGCACGCGTCATGGTCAATCGGATCTGGGAATTCCGCATGGGCCGAGGGCTCGTGGCGGATCCGAACAACTTCGGGCTGCTGGGCGGCCTGCCGACGCATCCACAATTGCTCGATGCCTTAGCGCTGCGCTTCGTGCGCGAAGGCTGGAGCGTCAAGGCCATCGACCGCCTGATCGTCCTATCGAGCGCCTATCGGCAATCGTCCGAGATCGACCCGCGTCGAGCCGACATCGATCCCGACAACCTCTGGTACTGGCGAGCGCATCGGCGGCGCCTGTCCGGCGAGGCGATCCGCGATAGCGCTTTGGCGGCATCTGGCCGGCTTAACCGCTCCCTGGCAGGCAAGCCGGTGCGCATCCCAATCGAACGCGAGGTGTACGACCTGATCTTCACCGAGGCCGAGCCGGACAACCTCTGGCCCGTCACACCGGACCGGCACCAGCACGACAGGCGCAGCCTGTACCTGCTGAACAAGCGCACGGTGCGCCTGCCATTCCTCGCCAACTTTGACCAGCCCGACACGATGACGTCGTGCTCGGTCAGACAAACATCTACGCACGCCCTGCAGTCGCTGAGCTTGCTCAACAGCGATCTTATGCAGGATCAATCTCGCTCGCTCGCCCGTCGCATCGTGCAGGATTGCGGCGAGTCCGACGCGGACTGCCAAGTCCGGCGCGGGTTCGAACTCACGCTGGCCCGCCGACCGACACCGACCGAGCGCGGGCTGGCCAGCGACTTCCTTCGAGCCGGGTCACACGCGCTCCAAGACTTCGCGCTAGCCTTGCTGAACCGCAATGAATTCGTCTACCGCCCATAGCGGCGCAGCTGCCCGCACGGAAGTCTCGCGGCGCGAACTGTTGTTCCGCGCCGCCAACGGATTCGGGGCGGTTGCGCTGCAGCACATGCTGGCGCGATCCGCGCTGGCCGAGCCGGCGGCAAACCCGCTCCGCGCCAAGCAGCCTCATTTCGAGGCCAAGGCCGATGCGGTCATCTTCATCTTCAACGTCGGCGCGCCCAGCTCCATGGACACGTTCGACCCCAAGCCGCTGCTCAACCAGCACGCCGGGGAGCCGCTGCCAGAGAGCTTCGGCTCGGTTGGGGGCCAATTTACGGACGGCTCCAATCCTATCCTGGGCACGCCCTGGCAATTCCAACGCTTCGGCGAGAGCGGATTGCCGGTCTCGGAACTGTTCCCAAACGTGGCCCGCCATGTCGACGACATCTGTTTCGTGAGGTCGTTCGTCACGCACAGTGTCGTGCATGCTCCCGCGATGTACGAAGTGCATAACGGGCGCCTGTTCGCCACGCACCCCAGCATCGGCTCGTGGGTGACTTACGGCTTGGGATCGGAATCGGAGAACCTGCCCGCCTACGTGGTCATGCCCCAGCCCGAGGGTACGCCAGAGGGCGGCACGTCCTGCTGGAGCCAAGGATTCCTGCCCTCGGTCTACCAAGGCACGCTGCTACGACCCGGTCCCAACCCGATATTGCACCTCAAGCGTCCTGCCGGAATGACGCAGGCGCGCCAACGCGGCATGCTGGACCTGCTACAGGCGATGAACGAACTCGACAGTGGTCCGCTGGACAGCGAGATGCAGGCGCGGGTCGCCGCCTACGAGCTGGCCTTCCGCATGCAGTCGCACGCGCCCGAAGCCGTCGATCTGACTCAGGAAACCGCCGCGACCAAGCGCTCGTACGGACTCGAACAGGACCACACCAAGGAATTCGGTACGCGATTGCTGCTAGCGCGGCGGCTCGTCGAGCGCGGCGTTCGCTTCATTCAGATCTACTCCGGCGGCGGCCCTTTGAGCATGCAGTGGGACGCGCACAAGCACCTCAAGCAGAACCACGAAAAAATGGCCGGGCACAGCGACGTGCCAATCGCGGCGCTGTTGGAGGATCTCAAGCAAAGAGGCCTGCTAGATCGGACGCTGGTGATCTGGGGCGCGGAGTTCGGCCGCCTACCCACCTCCGAGGCTGGGAACGGCCGCGACCACAACCCGCACGGCTATACGATGTGGTTCGCCGGCGGTGGGGTGCGGGGTGGGCAAGCCATCGGCGCGACCGACGACTTCGGACTGCGCGCCGTAGACCAACCCTTCGAAATGCGCGATTTTCACGCCAGCATCCTGCACGCGCTGGGCTTGGACCAGAACCAACTCTGGTACCTGCACAACGGTCGGCACGAGAAGCTTACCGACTTTGGCGGAACGGTCATCGAGCGGCTCTTCACATGATCCGGCAGCTGTCCGCCGCGACCCTCGTAGCGGCCCTAGCGCCGCTCTCGGCCCAAGATCGGCCGCCGAACATCATCCTGCTGGTAGCCGACAACCTCGGCTACGGCGACGCCCAGCCCTTCGGCTCGCAGCATCACCGCACGCCAAGTCTCAACCGGATGGCTGGAGAGGGCCGCAAGCTGACGCACTTCTACTCCAGCGCCGGCGTGTGCACTCCATCGCGGGCAAGCCTGATGACGGGCTGCTACGCCCAGCGCATCGGTCTGCACACCAATCCGCGGGATGGCCATGTGTTGCGTCCGGTCTCCCCCTACGGCCTGCACGCGGACGAGATTACGATCGCAGAACTGCTAAGGTCTGCGGGATACGCCACGGCCATCATCGGCAAGTGGCACTTGGGCGACCAACCGGAGTTCCTGCCTACCAGGCATGGCTTCGACTCGTACCTTGGCATCCCGTACAGCGACGACATGACCCGCCAGTTGGGCAACCGCAATCGCCAGCGTTTTGGCGGCGATACCTGGCCACCTCTCCCGTTACTGCGCGATGAAACCGTGATCGAGGCACCGACTGACCGCAATCTGCTGACCCAGCGTTATACCGAAGAAGCGTTGCGCTATATCGACGAGCACTCCGATCGCCCGTTCTTTCTGTATCTGGCACACGCCATGCCCGGCAGCACAGCCTCCCCGTTCGCCAGCGAGAGTTTCCGGGGTAAGAGTTCCAACGGCCCGTGGGGCGATTCGGTCGAAGAGCTCGACTGGTCGACGGGCCAGATCCTCGATAAGCTCGTCCAAGCAGGACTCAGCACCCAAACACTTGTCCTATGGACCTCGGACAATGGGGCCCCGCTGGCGGCAGACCCAGTCAGCCCCGCACGCGGCAGCAACCTGCCGCTCTACGGGCGCGGATACACAACCGCAGAAGGCGCCTTTCGCGTTCCAGCGATTGCTTGGTGGCCGGACACGATCCCGGCAAATACGGAGTCCGACGAGTTGATGAGCATGCTGGACCTGCTGCCGACACTCGCGGCGCTGGCGGGTGCCGACGTTCCAGACGATCGCGAGATCGACGGAATGGACGTGGGCGCTGCACTATTCGGCAGAGGCGACGCCCGTTCTCCGCGAGAGGACCTGTACTACTTCCAGCAAGACGAACTTCATGCTGTCCGCTCCGGCAAGTGGAAGCTGTTCGTCCCGCTGCCCGAACCGGACAACAGGCACCCTCACTTTGGGGCCGAAGGATCGAGTGACCCGCTGCTATTCGATTTGGAAACTGACGCGGAGAGCCGGCGGAACCTTGCTTCAAAGCACCCTCAGGTGGTCGATCAGCTGATGCGACTCGCCGCCAAAGCCAGAGCGGAACTGGGGGACAGCGGCGTCCCCGGCACGGGACAGCGACCGCGCGGCCAAGTGGCAGCCCCGCAACCCGCACTGCTAGGGCGCTAAGACCGCTTCCGAAGCCTCTTTCGTAGGTTATCGCGAGGTGTGAGCGGCCCTGCGCCGAAAACTCGGTCGGCGCCATATTCTTTCGGCATTCCAGACGCCCGGATGCGGATCAGGCGGCCTTGCCAACGGTTACGCTGACACGCTTCCCCAACCGACGCAGGACGCGGTCGATGGTGGAGGTCTTGGTGGCATGGTCCGGGTTCAGCATGCGCCGCACTTCGCTCTCCGCAACATCGAGTTCGCGAGCGAGCCGCCGTTGTGAGATTCGCGCTTCACGCCACGCCTCGTAAAGGGCTGCCTTGAGTGCGATCGGTAACGGAGAAACGATCAGGGGCCGACGCCTGGTCGCAGGCGATGGTTCAGGCAAGTCCTTGCCCTCCCGCATCGTCGCCGCGATCAGTTCCCGCAGCAGATCCCTGGCTTCGGCCAGAGCCTCGTCCCGGGTCGCGCCGTCCGTCGCGCCCCATCCGAAATCGCGGAATGATACCACATAGCGGCCGTCGTCGTCGCGTTCGATGTCAGCGGGGTAGTTATAGGTGCCAGACATAGTTCAGACCTCCAACTCAGGGGCGATGCCGATGCCCGGCCGCCTCGAAATTCTCCCTGTCGATCTCGAGGTCGGCGAGCATCTTGGCAAGCAGTCCCTTGCCGATCTCCTTTTTCCGATCTTTGACGGTCGTCTTGCGATTGCCCATATAGAGCGTTCCGTGTGAACCCGATCCTTCCGATGCCACGAAATGCACCGTCAGATCCCGGAGCCTCGCCCAAGTGCGGACTCTTGCGATGAACTGCCGACCGTTGATGCCTCCAGCGTAATGGCCGACACAAGGGGCAGTCAAGGGAAATTGCGTACATTTTTGAGCGCGACCTGCCCCTATCGCCGACAACCGCCAATGCTGGTTCGGTCGTGAGAGCGCCCCTACATCGCCGTCGTGCTGCCATTCAAGGACGAGGGACCGCCGGCACGGACGGCGCGGCGCGATCCGGTGGCTGCGGCGAAACCGGGAGAGCACGTGCAAGCGAGGACAAACGCTAGCCGAACGACTGACGGCTCGGCTTTGCGGCAGCGGGCGCTGGAACTGGTCCGTGTCTGCGAGTGCTGGCACTGCCCCCCAGTGTCGCAACCACATCCAACTGGCGATGTGCCTGCGGGAGCAGTTCGAAGGCCTCCACATCCTAGCCCTGTCGGCTAGGCAGAGCCCCGGCCGGGGCCGCCAGCGGCCCCTCCAGATCAGCGACCACAGCGGCTCCCAGAGATCCCTCGCACACCCGCTGGCAGACCGTCCCCTGCCGCTCCCGCTCGGTGTACAACTCCCCCGCGGCACCTGCTCGCCACACTTCAAGCACCCCGCTTTATGACGGTTGCCAGCCCTCTCTTTGTGGCCGACATGCTAGCATGCGAGCGAGACTAAATCGCGGCGAAAAATAGAGACTTGCCTGAAGCTGAGACGGTATGGAAGGAGTTACGAATGCTACGCATCGCCACGTTGCTTGTTCTTGGACTGCACTGTCTCATTGTTCCTCCGTCAATATGGGCGACGCCGCCCAATATCCTGCTGATCCTCACCGATGACCTCGGCTGGCGGGATCTCAGTTGTTACGGTAGTGCGTTCTACGAAACACCGAACATTGACCGCTTGGCAGCCCAAGGCATGCGTTTCACCGACGCCTATGCCGCGGCGCCTGTCTGCTCGCCCACGCGCGCGGCAATCCTCACGGGCAAGACGCCCGCACGGCTGCATCTGACCGATTTCGTTCGCGGTTTAGACTGCCCCTATGCCGCTCTGACACCACCAGATTGGCCGCGGTACCTGTCTCACGAAGAACTCACACTTGCGGAGATGCTGAAACAGGTCGGCTACGAAACGTTCCACTTCGGCAAATGGCACCTAGGCCGCGAAGAGCACTTTCCCGTCACACAGGGATTCGACCACAGCATCGCGGAATCAGCATTCGGACCAGGCGGGTATTTCTATCCTTGGCCGCACATCAAGGACATGACCGGCAAGAAAGGGGACTACTTCACCGACCGTTTGACCGATGAGGTGATACGGAGATTCGAGCGGTCCCATGATCGCCCGTTTTTCATGTACGTAGCGTATTCTACGCCTCACCGTCCAACTCAGGCCAAAGAAGAACATACGAGGAAGTACGCTGCGAAGCTTACCTCGGAACATGTCCAGCGCAATCCGGAGAATGCCGGAATGATTCACAGCTTGGACGAAAATCTCGGACGGATCATGCGGTCGCTCGACGACCTGAAACTGGCGGACTCGACGCTGTTCATATTTACCTCTGACAACGGCGGTAACCACTATGCAGACAGGCCGCAAAAGACCAACAACGCCCCTTTGCGGGGCGGAAAGGGTGCCGCATACGAAGGTGCCTATCGTGTGCCACTGATAATCCGGTGGCCCGGGAACGTCCCGGTTGGAAGCGAGACGAACGAGCCAGTTAGCAGCTTCGATTTCTTTCCGACGCTGCAGGCGGTGACCGGACAGGAACGAACGGCCGAGCAGGAACTTGATGGCGTCAATCTCCTCCCTCTGCTGCTAGAGCAACAACCGCTTGGACGGGAGGCCCTCTATTGGCATTACCCCCATTACCATCGCGGAGGAGCATCACCCCACGGAGTCATACGCAAGGGACGATTCCGACTCATCGAACATTTTGACGGAACGCAGGCGGAACTCTATGATATCGAGCACGATATCGGCGAGACCGTGAACCTGATCTACTCGATGCCGGAAGAGTCGGAGCAATTGTTGAACGAGCTTCGCCTGTGGCGACATGAAGTCGGTGCGCAGATGCCCACCCTCAACCCCAATTACGATCCCGACCGCCTGAATGAGTGGAAATTCTTCACGAATTGATAGAGCGAGGGATTCAGCAGGTCATCCAGCATTCAGCACTTTGCAAGCTGGGCGAACCGCCGGCTGCCTGCGTTCCCGGATGCCTTCTTTGGTCGTCACCAGAACGCTGGGTGCTAGAGGTCGCGTGAGCAGTTCCCCGGGGAGTTGGACACCTAGCGACCCGCGTTCTGAATAGTTGCAGTTGCTCGACGGATTGAGAGCAAGAATACCAAGCCTGAAGCCTCGCCCGGCCGTCCGCCGCGAGCCGCGGTTGCTTGCCAAGAGTGCCGGCGAACTTATGCGGCCAACTCGCGCGCCCGCTCCTGAGCCTCCTCTATCGTCCCGACCATGTAAAAGGCCTGCTCCGGCAGGTCGTCATGCTGCCCATCGACAATCTCGCGGAACCCGCGGATGGTGTCCGCCAGCTTCACGTAGCACCCCTTGGTTCCGGTGAACTGTTCGGCCACGTGGAACGGCTGAGACAGGAACCGCTGGATCTTGCGCGCCCGCGATACGATCAGCTTGTCCTCCTCGGACAATTCCTCCACGCCCAAGATAGCGATGATGTCCTGCAACTCCTTGTTGCGCTGTAGCACGCGCTTCACTGCTTGGGCCACGTCGTAGTGGCCATTGCCCACGACATTCGGGTCCAAGATGCGCGAAGTCGAGGTCAGCGGGTCCACGGCCGGGTAAATGCCGAGGGAGGCAATCTCGCGCGAAAGGTTGGTCGTCGCATCCAGATGGGTGAAGGTCGTCGCCGGGGCTGGATCCGTGTAGTCATCTGCCGGCACATAGATCGCTTGGACCGAGGTGATCGAGCCTTTCTTGGTCGAAGTGATCCGCTCTTCCAGCGCGCCCATTTCAGACGCCAGGTTTGGCTGGTAGCCAACCGCCGAAGGCATGCGTCCCAGCAGGGCCGACACTTCCGATCCCGCCTGGGTGAAGCGGAAGATGTTGTCGATGAAGAGCAGAGTGTCCTGCCCCTCCACATCGCGGAAGTACTCGGCCACGGTGAGTCCAGTCAGCCCAACCCTCAGCCGCGCGCCTGGCGGCTCGGTCATCTGACCGTAGATCAAGGCTGTCTTCGATTTGGTGTAGTCGTCGGGGTTTACCACGCCCGATTCCTGCATTTCCAGCCACAGGTCGTTGCCTTCCCTAGTGCGCTCGCCAACGCCCGCGAAGACCGACACGCCGCCATGCTGGAGCGCGATGTTGTTGATCAACTCCATGATGATCACGGTCTTGCCGACGCCCGCACCGCCGAACAGCCCGATCTTGCCGCCCTTGAGGTACGGCTCGACCAAGTCGATCACCTTGATCCCGGTCTCGAGAATCTCGGACTCCGTCGACTGGTCCTCGAGTAGCGGAGCGTCGCGGTGAATCGGAAAGCGCTCCTCGGTCTCCACTGGGCCGCGCTCGTCGACCGGTTCGCCCAACACATTGAGCACCCGCCCCAATACTTGCGGCCCCACAGGCACGGAGATCGCCTTGCCCGTATCTTCCACGCGCATGCCGCGCACCATGCCCTCGGTCGGCTGCATCGCAACGGTGCGCACCCGCCCCTCGCCGAGGTATTGCTGGACCTCGCAGGTGACCTCGATCGGCTTGGGCACGTCGAACCCCTTGCTGGTCACCTTCACGGCATTGAAGATCTTGGGCAAGTTTCCGCCCTCGAACTGCACGTCGACCGCCGGACCGGCGACCTGAATGACTTTCCCTGCGATTTGCATCTTCTCGCTTCCTCGTATGCGCGGATAGCCGCTACTCTTGCGCGGCGGTACCCGAAACGATCTCGATGATCTCTGTCGTAATGCTGGCCTGCCGCACGCGGTTGAGATGCAGCGTGAGCTTGTCCAGCACCTCGCCCGCGTTGCGCGTGGCCGCGTCCATCGCGGTCATGCGTGCAGCGTGCTCGGCCGATGCCGATTCGAGCATCGCTAAGAACACTTGTGTCACGACTCGCTTAGGCAACAGCGCCCCCAACAGCTGCTCCGCCGGCTGTTCGTACTCGTAGGAGCTGCCGCCGCTCTCCGCCCCTTCGGGCGGAACGATCGGCAGCACCTGCTCAATGACCGGTTCTTGGCTGAGCACGCTCTTGAACCGGTTGTAGGCGATCCAGACTTCGTCGGCGTCACCATCCGAGAACCGCTGCATAGCCTTGTCCGCAACGGCCTGGGCCGTCGGCAGCTCGACCCGTCCAAACACCTGCTCCCACTTGCCGCTGACGCCAAGGTCCCGCCGCTGGAAAAAATCTACCGCCTTGCGGCCCAGCAATTCCAGTTCCACGGCGTGCTCGGAGCGCCGCTCGGCGAATTCCCCGACCGCTTTGAACACGTTGCTGTTGAAGGAGCCGCACAGCCCCTTCTCGCCAGCCAGCACCAGCAGTTGCACCTTGCGGCAGTTCCGGCGCTCAAGCAACGGGTGTGACAGTGCGGCCTCTTCCTCCGCTTCGCTTGCCAGCACGCTGCCCAGCATGTCCTCCAGAAGCCCGGAGTACGGGCGCGCGCTGACCACCGCCTGTTGCGCTCTCCGCAGCTTGGCCGCCGAGACCATCTTCATAGCCTTGGTGATCTGCTCGGTGTTCTTGACAGAACGGATCCGCCGGCGCAGGTCGATGAGGGAGGGCATCGCTAGCTGGCCTTAGCTATGGAATGGAGCGCCGCGAACTGCTCCTTGTAGGCCCCGATGGCGTCTTGCAGCGCCTTGGCGGTTTCGTCGTCGAGCACGCGCCGCCCCCGGATTAGAGCCAGCGCCCCATCGTCGCCTTGGCGCTCTAGGTACTCGTACAGCCCAGCTTCGAAGTCTGCGAGCTGGGACAGTTCCAAGTCATCCAGATAGCCCTTCGTGCCAGCGAAGATGATCGCGACCTGCTTTTCGACCGGGAGAGGCTCGTACTGCTTCTGCTTGAGCACCTCAACCAAGCGGTCGCCCCGATGCAACTGCTGTTGCGAGGCCTTGTCAAGGTCCGAACCGAACTGAGCAAACGCCGACAGAGCTCGGTACTGGGCAAGATCGAGGCGCAGGGTGCCGGCCACCGACTTCATGGCCTTGATCTGAGCGTTGCCGCCGACACGGCTCACAGAGATTCCCACGTCCACGGCCGGGCGAACGTTGGCATTGAACAGGTCGGCCTGCAGGTAGATCTGGCCGTCGGTGATCGAGATCACGTTCGTTGGAATGTAGGCCGAAACGTCGCCCGCTTGGGTCTCGATGAAGGGCAGGGCCGTCAGCGATCCGCCCCCGAGTTGCTCGTTCAACTTGGCCGCGCGCTCGAGCAGGCGCGAGTGCAAGTAGAACACGTCGCCCGGATACGCCTCGCGCCCGGGCGGGCGCCGCAAGAGCAGGGAGATTTCGCGATAGGCGGCGGCGTGCTTGGAAAGGTCGTCGTAGACGCAAAGAGCGTGTCGCGCAGTGTCCCGGAAGTACTCTCCGATAGCCGCGCCGGCGAAGGGCGCCAAGTACTGCATCGGTGCCGGATCGGACGCCGAAGCCACCACTATGATGCTGTACTCCATCGCCCCGTGCTGCTGTAGGGTCTTGATCACCTGCGCGATGGTGGATCGCTTCTGGCCGATGGCGACATAGATGCAAATCACATCGCCGCCTTTCTGGTTCAAAATGGTGTCGAGGGCAATGGCAGTCTTGCCCGTCTGACGGTCGCCGATGATCAGCTCCCGCTGGCCGCGGCCGATCGGGATCATCGCATCGATGGCTTTGAGCCCAGTCTGCATCGGCTGCTTGACTGGCTCCCGGTCGATCACGCCCGGCGCCAGCCGCTCGATCGGGTTGTACTGGGTTGCCTCGATCGGACCCTTGCCGTCGAGCGGCTCGCCGAGAGCGTTCACCACGCGGCCCAGCAATTCGTCGGCCACTGGAATTGAGATGATCCGTCCTGTGCGGCGCACCTCGTCACCTTCCTTGAGGCTGGTGTAATCGCCGAGCAGCACCGACCCGACCTGATCCTCCTCGAGGTTCATCGCAATGCCAGAGATACCGTTGCGGAAGTCCAGCAGCTCGCCGGCCATCACGCTCTCCAAGCCGTGCAGGCGAGCGATACCATCGCCGAGCGAGATCACCGATCCGACCTCGGCCACTTCCACGGCGGACTCGTAGTTTTGGATCCGGTCGCGGATCAATTGCGTAATTTCCGATGCGTTCATCTTGGCCATTCGAATCGTTCCTTTGCTGGGATCGGCTAGCGGTCCACGGCCGCCAGGCTAACCGCCAGCGACTCCAAAGCCGCCCGCAGTGATCCGTCGTATAGGGTCGAGCCTACCTGTACTGCGCTGCCGCCTAGCAGGCTGGGATCCTCCCCATAGGTCGCCCGGATGTCCTTGCCGGTAAGTTCGCGAAAGCGGCCCTCCAAATCGGCTTTCTGGTCAGCGCCGATCTGACCGGCAGAGCGCACCTGTACCTCGATTCTGTTGCGGTGGGTGTCAAGCCATGCACGGAAGCCATCGGCGATCAGGGAGTAATGCCCGATACGGCGGTGATCGGCAACTACGGATAGGAAGTTCACGATGACCGGAGCAAGGCCGAGGCGACGGCCGAGCTGGGCGATCAAGTCGCGCTTTTCGCTGGGCCGGATCGAGGGCGCAACCAGCACCGCAGCTAAGTCCGCAGACTCCTCCAACAACTCGCCGAAGGCTTCCAGCTGTTCCAAAGCCGCCTCTGGCGAGAGCTTGGAGTCCTGCTCGGTCACTACTTCAGCCAAGGCTGAAACGTAACGATTGGCAACTGCTCGTTCCATGGGATCCGCACGTGAGAACCGCACGCGTCGGCACGCCCGGGTCCTGCTGGGGACTGGTTGGATGGGAGGGCTAGCCGCGACGGCGCGGCCCGCTCCTCTAAGTTCTCAATTTACCACAGGCGGCACCCTCGCAGAAAGCCCGTGGAAGGCCGCGCTAACGGCTCTGCGATTGCCAACTCCGCTACTGCTATCTTGGAACCGGTCGGCCACTGGCACGACCGAGCAGATGTCACAAGCAAGCCAATATCCGCAAGGCACGATTGGATTCCCCGTCACCCCGTGGAACACAGACCTGCGGCTCGACGAGCCGGCCCTGCGAACTCACACGGAACACATGCTCGCGGCTGGGCTGGACGCGCTGTCGTTCTGCGGTAGCAACGGAGAGTTGCACGCCCTTGGCCTGCCTGAGTACGAACGGATTTGTCAAATCGCTAGCGAAGTGGTCGGCCAGCGCGCCTACCTGATATTCGGTGTCGGGCAGAGTTGGCGGACCGCCCAAACGCAGGCCGTCTACGCCCGGCGCGCCGGGGCCCAAGCCGTGCTGTGCATCGCACCCTACATGGCCGACCCGAATGAGCGCGGCCTAGCCGAATACTATCGCTCGGTGGCCGATGCTGCCGGGATTCGCGTGATCCTCTACCAGACGAAGTGGAGCGGCACACTGCCTCTCTCCCTATTGGAGAGGCTGGCCTCCGTGGAGAACATCTGCATGGTCAAGGATGAAAATGGCGACCTGTCCCATTACCTCCAAGTGCGCCGCCATTTCGGCGACCGTTTCCACTGGATCAACGGCATGGCCGAACCGTTCGTGCCCAGCTATTGGAAGTTGGGTGTCGAGACCTTCACCTCCGGCCTAGCGTGCTTCATGCCCGAAACCACGCTGCGCATCCGCGCACTGGCCCTCCAAGGCAACTTCGCCGAAGTGAACGCCATCTTGGACGATCTGGTGCTGCCGATGTACGAATTGCGCAATCGTCGGCCCGGCTACAAGGTTTCCATGATCAAGACCGCAATGTCGCTTGCCGGCATACCAGCTGGGGATGTGCGGCCACCGTTGGTGGCTATGGACGCGGCCGACCAAGAAGACTTGCGCTCCCTGATGGGACGTCATGGCCTACTCGCTGCATAGCGCAAGCCGGGCGTGCGCACTCGCGGCAATCTGCGCCGCCCTGCTCGGCTGGAGTCCGCTGCCGCGGCTGAGCGCACAAGCGCGCTCCTCTGACTCCGCTCCCAAGCCGAGGCAAATCGCCCCAGCGATGAGTTGGGTCTATGCCGACTGGCTGACCCGTCAAGAGCGCCAACGCGAAGAACAGCCTGACCGGCTAGTCAGCTCACTCAACATTCCGCGTGGCGCCACGGTGGTCGACCTCGGTGCGGGGGTGGGCTACTTCACTTGGCGGCTGGCGCGAAAAGTCGGACGGTCAGGCAAGGTAATCGCAGTCGAGATCCAGCAAGAAATGCTCGACATGCTCGCAGGTAACCTGCGCGAGCGTGGCATCGAGAACGTCGAGGCGGTCCTCGCAACGCCCCAGAACCCGCGCCTGCCGCAAGCCGTGGCAGACCTAGTCCTACTGGTCGATGTGTACCACGAACTTGCCTACCCTGCCCTCACGCTCTCCCACATCCGGCGCTCGCTCAAGCCCACCGGGCGGCTGGTCGTAGTCGAATATCGCAAAGGCCAACCCGGGGTGCCGATTCACCCGCTCCACAAGATGAGCGTCGCTGAGGTCAGATCCGAGATCGAACCCGCCGGATTCCGTTTTGCGGAAGTGCTGGAATTCCTACCCTCGCAGCACGTCATCATCTTTACGCCCGCCAGCGGCTGAGCGCGCCGCTCAGTTGTGCTTGTCCGAGACCAGATCGGCGAACGGTGCCTGCCGGATGACCGACCGCAAGTCGGGGTCGCGCCGCGCCAGGATCCGAATCTCGGAGTCTAGCTCGATCGCCTTGCGAATCGACTTGCTGGCAGAGCCGTGGTCCCCTGAGAGCGCTTTGGCGACACCCTTGACATAGTGCAAGTGCGCCGCTTGGGCATCCTTCGCCAAGCCCCTGTTGAGCACCCGCACGGCCTCGGCGAACTGGCCATTGTTGACCAGCTGAACGCCGTGGTTGTAATAATCCTCCACCGTCTCCAGCAGGGGGCGCTTGCGCTCAGCGTGCTTTCGACAGATTTGGATAAAGACGCCGGCCCGGTGACTCAGGCCGACATTGGGTCCCGCCCGCACCTTCTCCAACATCCTGCGCGCCGCGCCGAACTTGCGCGACTGGAACAACTCCGTTCCAAGCGTGAAGTGCTCCTGCTGGCGCTCCTCGGCCTGGCGCTCCTTACTGACCGGGCGCTTCGTGCTAGCGGCGCGGACCGCAGGTCCTGCAGCCATCGAGCCCCGGTTCCGCGAAGTTCCAGCGCCCTTCCTGACTTGGGCGTTGCTTGGCATAGGCCAGCGCTTCGCCAGACGGTGCGGGCCGCGTTTCGGCGGGAGGGCCGAACCAACCCGCGTCAAGCGTGTGCGAATTATATGACAGATCGGCCTAGCGTTGGCAAGCGCTAAGCGGGTTTGTGTCAAGGCAGGGCGACAAACCGGCTATCTGGTGAGGCTGAACTGCCCTCTCGCAGCGCCGCGTCCCGGCCAGAGCGGAGAGAGAGGTGTCGCCCCCGTTCGAGCCGGCGGCTGCACGACCATTCGGCTTCGAGACGCGTTTGCCGCACACCAACTGTCCGACCCGGGTGGCGGACCGTTGCCGCAGCAGCGCTCCGCAAACTCCGCCGGTGAGGGCTCACGCCCGCGCTCCGAGGCGTATGGCGCACGATGGAACGCCTAGCCCTGGGAAACGACTCTTCGCGAGCTTCGCAAGGCTGGCAAGCTCCCGCGAGTCCGCGTGGCCAAGTAGCCCCGCATCCCGCAGTGCAGCGCCTCGCGATGGAAGGAGAGCAGCAAATCACTTCGGGCTCTCGCCTGTGGGCGTGTTTCTCCATGGAAGCCCTGGCAACAATCGATCCCCAAACGGGACATAGGGCGGACCTTGTGCGTGCCTTCCAATATGCGACTGCCGACGCCCTTGCTCGATTGCTGTCATATGATCTCCGGCAGGACTTGAGGCCGAACGAGCGTCGCACAGCGCAGGCGTTGAGCTAGACTGCTACACAATATGAACAGCCCTCCCCGCTGTGACGCCTTGGAAGACCTGCAGCGCGAAATCGTCGACTGCCGCCGTTGCGCACGCTTAGTGGAGCACTGCCAGAACATTGCCCGTGTGAAGCGCCGCGCCTATCTCGACTGGGACTACTGGGGCAGGCCTGTGCCTTCGTTCGGCGATCCGGGTGCGCGACTGCTGCTGGTCGGGATGGCACCGGGGGCTCACGGCGCCAATCGCACGGGCCGCGTGTTCACAGGCGACAGTTCGGGCGACTTCCTCTACGACGCCTTGTTTCAGACTGGATTCGCGTCGCAGCCGACCGCCACATCCAGCGACGACGGCTTGGTTCTGCGCGACTGCTACATCGCCTCGGCCGTGCGCTGCGCTCCTCCTCAAAACAAGCCTCGCTCGGACGAGTTCGCGGCGTGCCGCACATTCCTTGAGCGCGAGGCGAGCCTGCTGCCGAGGCTACGCGCAGTGGTAACTCTTGGACGTCTCGCACACGACTCTTGGCTGGCCGTTTTGCGCACGCACGACCCCTCGTTGCGCGCAAAAGACTACCCTTTCGAGCACGCGCGCCATTTTTCTCGCCCCAACAATGGGCCGGATCTGCTCTGCAGCTACCACCCCAGCCGCCAGAATACACAGACTGGCCTTCTCACTAAGTCTATGCTGGTCAATGTCTTACAGATGTCTAGACGGATTGTTTCCGACACTTAGAATCCTGCAATACGAACAGATTGCTGCTGGAAAGAAATTTTTTTGAAGAGGTGCAACCACTTGACGGTGGTTTGCATCTATACTCTACTAGTTAAGAAGGTCGATCCGAGCACATTGCCGGGCCGTTTTTGCTGGCGGACCGGCGTCAGCAACCACGCTCCAGATCTTCTGCAAGGAGAATCACCACCATGGTCACCTTAGAAAAAGAAGTTGTGCGCCAGCAGCTGCTGGCGAAACTCGACGAGCTGACCCGGCGTAATAACCGGGACGAATTGATCCGCGACCGCTGCAACGATCCCATGGACCAGATGCAGACGCGGTTCGAGATGGATCTCACTATCAGCGTGATCAACAACGACTTCGAGACCCGCAAGGCTGTCCAGACCGCACTCAGGCTGCTTGACGAAGACGAGTACGGCATCTGCCAAGACTGCGGCGCGGAAATCAACCCGCAAAGGCTCGCGGCCATTCCGTGGACCACGCTGTGCGTCTACTGCCAAGACGAGTACGACTGCTCTGGCCTCGCCCACCAGTCGAGCGACTTCGTGCGCGCCGCCTAGGCGGCCGTACGCGACAACCGGCCGCCGAGCGGTCGTTGCGCTCCGGCGGCGGAGCTATTGCCTAGCCACTGACACAATTGGGTGCTGCCCTCCGTCGCGTTCCACTACGGAAGCGCGGCGGAGGGCAGCGCGAAGGTCACGACGTTCTTGTCGGCGGCTATGGATACGAATTGCCTGCCGCCGAGCATGTATGTCATGGGAGAGGCGCGCACGCGGGCGTTCAGATGTAGGCTCCACAACGGCTCTCCATCTGCGGCTCGCGCGGCTGAAAACGTCCCGGCGTTGTCGGCAAAGAATACGAGCCCGGCTGCCGTGGTGAGCACACCTGACCAGTTCTCGCGGATCGAGTCGCCGAGCTTGCGCTCCCAAGCGATGTTGCCAGTTGCGACGTCGATAGCACGGAGGTAGCGTTCGCCCGGCTCCCCGCTCTGCTCACGCGCCGAACCGCCGTAGTACGTCTTGCCTGCCTGCCAGGTCTCGTCTCGCTTCGTGAAGACATGGCAGAACTCCGACGCCATCGTGTAGAACAGCCCGGTCGCAGGGTCGAACGACTTGGCGGGCCAGTTGGTCGCGCCTTGCAACCCAGGGCAGACCAAATTCCCGCCCGGCGTGGGGCGCTTGCCCGGGACCAGCACCGGACGGCCGTCAGCACCCACTCGTTCGGCCCAAGTCAGTTTCTTCACGAACGGCTCGGCTAGCAGCAGTTCGCCATCTTCGCGGTCCAAGACATAGAAGAACCCATTGCGGTTGGCGTGTAGCAGTAGCTTGCGGCGCTCGCCGTCCCAGTCCATTTCCGCAAGGATCGGTGTCTGCACCGAGTCCCAGTCGTGCTCGTCATGCGGCGTGTATTGGAAGTGCCAAACAAGCGTCCCGGTGTCCGGGCGTAGGGCTAGGATCGAATTCGAGTAGAGATTGTCCCCCAAGCGCTCGTCGCCGTTCATGTCGGGGCACGGATTGCCGGTGGGCCAGTAGAGCAGGTCGAGGTCCGCGTCATAACTTCCGGTCAGCCAAGTGGTGGCGCAGCCGTGCGGCAATACCGAGCCCTGCCAAGTTTCAGCAAGCGGCTCGCCCGGCAGCGGGATCGTCCAGAAGCGCCAGACCTGCCGTCCCGTCGCGGGATCATAAGCGGCCAGAAACCCGCGCACGCCCTGGTCGCCACCTGAAATGCCCGAGACCACCAAGTCCTTGACAATCAGCGGGGCCATCGTCGCGTTGTAGTTCTCCCGGTAATCGGCCATTTCGACATCCCAGAGCCTGCGCCCGCTGACCCGGTCGAACGCCAACAGGTGGGCATGATCCGTCACCATGAAGACCCGCTCTCCAAGCACCGCGACGCCTCGATTGGCGGCACGCGCCGCCGCGCCGAGAATGTCAGGTGTGCGGAGTTGGCTGTAGCTCCAGATGCGGCGTCCGTGCAGCGCGTCCAAGGCATGGATCTCGTTGGAGAACGTGACATACATCACGCCGTCCACAACCACAGGAGTGGTCTCAAGCAAGTTGGGCGAGTCCAGCGGATACATCCAAGCCAACTCGAGACGGTCCACATTGCCCTGGTGAATCTGATCGAGTTGGCTGTGGCGGTTGCCGTCAAGCCTTCCGTTGTAGGTGGGCCATTCTCCAGGCTTGGGATCAAGGATGCGCTCGAACGGCAGGCCCGAATCCGAACCGTACGAAGCTCGGGACTCGGACAGCGCACCTTTGCCGTCCTGCCGGCTCAAAAAGGCCAGCAAGTCCGTTTGCTGGTTCCGGTCCAGATCCGCTGCGGGCATCAGAGAATCCGGGCGCTCTTCGATCTCCGCCACCTCGGCGAGTGCGAAGAAGCGGAATTCGCCATCGAAGGTTTGCAGTTGGAGGTCTAGAGCGCTCCGATTGCGAGCAAAGCCCTCGACGGCTTCCCCCGTGTTCAAGCGCACCTTGACGACGGCATATCCGTCAGTGAGATGCGAGGACGGATCGGTGACCGACCGGCGGATTTGCTCCAAGGTCTGCTCGGCACCGATCCGAGCAAGATCCGGGCCTCTGATCCGCATTGCAGAACTAGGCACATGACAGTCGCCGCAGCCGCGCTCTCTGAACAGCGCCGCTCCGGCTTCGACACTTCCCGCCGCACGGCTGCGCGCAGCCGGCCTCGTCAGCGAGCCATAGAACGTCAATAGCTGCGCCAGTTCTTGCTCCGGGACCTTGATCGGCGGCATACCCCGGTCTGGCAAGCCGGCTTGGATGATTTCCTTGAGCTGTGCGTTGCCGCGAACGAGCGCAACACCAGGTGTCACGATGTCCGGCGCGTATTCCCCGCCCCGCCCGTCACCGCCATGGCAGCTCCCGCAGTAGGTTTCAAATGCCACCCGCCCCGCATCCAGGTCGGCGGTGCCCTGCCCTAGGGCGGTGGCCGCACAAGCGAGCGAAATCGCGAGCGGGCCTACTCCTCTGCGGGCCGGGCGTCGCGAGACGATCTTGGCAGCAGCGCGAGAGCAAAGTGCCAGCCGCACCATTGAGGCGACTATCCGAAATAAGCCGGAGCGTTGCCGGGAGCCCACTTGATGTTGCAGCCCGCGCTCGGCACCTGCTCCTCGGGCACAGGCCCGCCAGCCTGCAGGGAGTCGATTGCCGCGCGCAGGTCGCTGCCGTCCAGCGGCACCCCGTTTCCGGGACGGCTGCCATCGAGCCGTCCGCGGTAGACAAGCTGGCCCGCGCTATCGAATAAGAAAAAGTCCGGCGTGCATGCGGCAGTATAGGCCTTCGCCGTCTGCTGCGATTCGTCGTACAAATAGGGAAAGTTGAAACCGAGCCTATCCGCCATGGCCCTGAGTTTGTCGGGCGCGTCCTCTGGGTGCGTTTCCACGCTGTTGGAGGAGATCGCGACGACGCCAAGGCTGGCCGGACCGGCATAGTCCTTGCCCAGCCGAGCCAGTTCGTCCTCGACATGCAGAACGAACGGACAGTGCGCACAGATGAACATCACCAAGAGGCCATCGCGGCCCTCGGAGACATCCGCTAGCGACATTGTCCGGCCGGAAACCACATCTGGGAGCGAGAAGTCGGGTGCGGCCGTGCCGAGCGGCAGCATAGTGGATTCTGTGAGAGACACGAGGCGATTATACCGCCACCGAACCGCTCAGCGAATCCTGAAGTCGTAGCGCTCGATGGCGTCGGCACCGCCGACCCTGTCGCGCAAGCGCAGCACTACGGCGTAACGGCCAGAAGGAATCAACTCGTCAAGTTCCAGCCGAAGCTTTGCGGGCAACCACAGCCTCGGGTAGAACGGGCTACCGGCTTCGCCTGCGGGCTCGAAGTCGAACAACTTCTCGCCGGCAGCATCCTGCACCCAAGCATCGGATTCCACCTGGTACGTGTTGTCATCCCTGGTTTTGTAGCCGGTGATGAAGAACTCGGCCCAAATCTCCTCGCCGGCGTCGAAGACGGGATCCTCCAGCGGAGTTCCGCTCTCAGCGCGCAAGAATTTGAAATTTCTTACCAGCAGCTGGTCCGCGCCCTGCACGCGGCTACCGTCGACCTCGATCGGAAGTTGGACTGAAACGCTCTTCTCAGCCAATTCGTCACGCACGACGATCTGAATCGAATAGGTACCGCCGCCGGCATGGTCGGGAATGCGCGGCGAATAGCGCACGACCGGCATCCAGTCCTTGTCTTGCGGGGCAAGCTCGACATCGATCTCACCCCCTTCGGCAGTGTAGAACGATCGTCCGCTGGGGTCGACGGCCCTCATTTCGTAACTGAGGGCAATGCGGTACTCCCGACCGACTCGATAGCCATCGATCTGAAAGTAGACGTGAACCGTCTCCCCCGGGAGGAATCGGCTGTCAGCGGGAATCGCAAAGCCGTCCCGCCTGTCCAGCAGGTCCAAGTTGACCAACTGAAGGCTCTGTTGTGCTTCGGTGTGGGGCTCGGCAGGCTGCGCCCATGCGGGTGCGGCCAGTGCCAGGCATTGCAGCAACCCGGCAAGGCCTGCGAGAAACGTGCGGCCCCTCCGCTCGGGACCCGTCCAGCTCGCCCTTGCGACCACGCTCACGATTAGCGTTCGCACCAGTTCTCATGGTAAATCCGACGGCCCAGGCCGGTTCCGCCGAGCACAGTGCGGGCTATGGCATTACATGCAATTGGGCCACCGTTGGGCGACAATGCGAGAAGCATGCCAGATATCTCTCCCGGACGAACTCAAGCCTCGTCGCGACGCAGATTCCTGCAGGGTGCGGCAACAGCCGCCGGCACGGCCTCGCTGTTGACAGGGGCCGAAAGCAGCCAAGAGATCAAGGTCGGCCTTGTGGGCTGTGGCGGGCGCGGCACCGGAGCAGCGGCCCAAGCCCTGCAGGCCGATGACTTTGCGGTCTTGACAGCGGTAGCGGATGTTGAGCAGGAACGAATCGACCGCTGCTTGGAGGCAGTCGAGGGGCGCCATGAGGGCAAGCACAAAGTGCGCGTCGAGAAGCGCCACCGGTTCCTTGGGCTCGACGGCTTTCAAGGTGTAGTTGACAGCGGGGTCGACGTGGTCTTGCTGGCCACGCCGCCGGGATTCCGCCCGCAGCACCTCAAGGCCTGCATCGAAGCTGGCAAGCACGTGTTCTGCGAAAAGCCCATGGCCGTTGACGTGCCCGGGGTGCGATCCGTGCTGGCAACGGTCGAGTTGGCCGACAGCAAGCGCCTGTCATTGGTAGCTGGGTTCTGCTGGCGGTACAACAACATGATCATCGAAGCCATGGACCGAGTTCGGTCCGGCGAGATCGGCGACATCTTGGCCTACTACGCAACCTACTACACCAACCCGGTCAAGCCCATGCCCCCGGCGTTCGAGCGACCGCTCGGCATGAGTGATGTCGAGTGGCAGATCCGCAACTGGTACAACTTTGTATGGCTGTGCGGCGACGGCCTAGTGGAACAGGCCGTCCACAGCGTTGACAAGATTGCGTGGGCCTTCGGCGACCAGCCGCCGGAAAGCTGCGTGGCCGTCGGGGGCAGGCAGATCCCCGCGCACGATGGGAACATCTTCGACCATTTCCAGGTCAACTACCTGTATCCCAACGGCGTGCGCGCCTTCATGGGCTGCCGCCAGATCACCGGCTGCCACCGCGAGAACGCGGACTACATCCTGGGCACCAAGGGCCGACTGACGATCGGGCGCGGCCTGATGCCGCGCATCGAGGGCGAAAGCCCGTGGGTCTTTCGCGGTCAGCAGCGCAACATGTACCAAGAGGAGCATGACGAGCTGTTCCGCTCAATCCGGCGCGGAGAGCCGATCAATGATGGCGTGCGCATGGCCACCAGCACGCAATTGGCCATCCTTGGCCGCACGGCGGCCTACACGGGCCAAGAGCTTACATGGGAACAGGGCATGGAATCCCAGGAGAGACGATTCCCGGAAAACTTGCGCTGGGACATGCCGCTCGATGTGCCGCCCTTGGCGCGTCCGGGCGTGACGAAGTTCGTCTGATCGTGCCTAACCTGATCCTGTCTCTGCTAGCAGCCGCGATCGCGCTTCCGGCTGCGGAGTTCGACAGCGAAGTCCGGCCATTGATTCGGGCTAGGTGCCTGAGCTGCCACCAAGAGTCGAACAGGCTCGGAGGCTTGAGCTTGGAGAGCCGACAAGAGGCACTCCAAGGCGGCGCTAGTGGGCCATCCATCGTGCTAGGGCAGCCCGACCGCAGCTTGCTGTTAATGCGCATGGAGCTGCCGGCCGACGACCCTGGTGCAATGCCTCCCGGTGGTCCGCAGGCGTCTGCTTCAGAGCTGGCAGCGGTGCGCTCGTGGATCTCCCAAGGCGCGGCATGGAATACGCCGGTGAAAACTGCAGAGCGGCAATCTACGGCCACGACCGACGACTCCGAGCTGGCCTTGGTGAGGAGCATCCATGCGCTGATCTCCGCCCGCGCCAGAACGCAGGCAAGCGAGAGCTTCGAGCCCTACAGCGAAGCTGTTCCCGGCACTGACGCAGCGCTGCAATTGGTGCCGATCCCCGCAGGCGAGTTCGTGCTTGGAACAGCACCGGGCGAGACTGGCCGAAGCGAGGATGAAGGGCCCCAAGTTCGGGTCGCTATCGACGGATTCTGGATGGCAGCCCACGAAGTGAGTTGGGACGCCTTCCGGCGGTTCATGTTGCGCCAAGCGGATTCCTACGTAGATCCGGACAAGGTGGCGGCGGCCGTATCGAGCCCTACGCCGCCATACGTGGAAATGAGCTTCGGCATGGGTATCACCGGCTATCCGGCGATCAGCATGACCCAACACGCTGCCAGCAAGTACGCCCAATGGCTCAGCGCCAAGACCGGCCATTTCTACCGCTTGCCGACCGAAGCCGAGTGGGAATACGCCTGCCGCGCGGGTAGCACCACAGCGTATTCCTTCGGGAACGACGCGGAGGCGCTTGACGAGCATGGCTGGTATTGGGACAACAGCGACGCGCAGTACCGCCCGATCGGCGGCAAAGCAGCCAATGCTTGGGGCCTGTACGACATGCACGGAAACGTTTGGGAGTGGACGCTCGATCGCTACGAGCCAAGCTACGCGGCGAGCGAACGGCCGCTGGAGAATCCGTGGGCACAGGCCCGCCGACTATACCCGCGAGTGGTCCGCGGCGGGTCGTGGATGGACGACGCGCCGGCACTGCGCTGCGGTGCTCGCAAGGCTTCGTCGGAAGATTGGAAGATGCAGGATCCGCAACTCCCGAAGAGTATTTGGTACCACACGGACGCCCAGTGGCTCGGGTTCCGCCTAGTCCGGCCGAGACAAGTGCCCACCGCCGAGATGATGCATGTTTACTGGAACTCCGCCACAGGCGCGAAGTAGCCGGCGAATCCCACTCGGCATCGCTCTTGCTCTGCTTGCTTGTGCCGCTGCCGGACATTCCGAACCACGCCGACTGGTCGCGGAGGAGCCTCACATGGGCATCGTGGTGCGCATCGAGGCATACGTGCCGGAGAACATCAATCCGGCGCGCGCATTCCGTGCGGCGTTCGATCGCGTGGGTGACTTGGCGCGAAAGCTGTCTAGCTATCGCGAAGATTCGGAAGTGCGCGAGGTCGAACGCAAGGCTTGGAGGTCACATGTTCCGGTCTCCGATGATCTTGCTGCCGTGCTGGGCCGTGCACTCGAATTGGCGCGGCAATCCGAGGGTGCATTCGATCCGACGCTCGGGCGCGTGACGAGGCTGGTACGCGCCCAAGGCAGGGGGCAGGCCAGACCCGAACCAACAGCCCTTCAAGACGCGTGGAAACTGAAGGGCTGGCAGCAGGTCGAACTCGATCAAGCATCGCGGACAGTGTTTCTGGGGCTGCGGGGCTTGCAGATCGACCTAGGAGGTGCTGCCAAGGGCTTCATAGCGGACGAAGCGCTGAGGTCGCTGCGACAAGCCGGTATCTCGCGCGCGCTGGTCTCGGTGGCCGGTGATATCGCAGCGGGCGCACCACCGCCGGGAACGGACGGCTGGAGTGTCGCGATTGACCAAACCGGAGAGCGCGGTGAAATTGAAGTCCAACTGCAGCTGCGACACCAAGCTGTCTCGACTTCTGGCGGCAGAGAGCGCTACTTCCTAGCCGGAGATCAGAAGTGCTCGCACGTACTCGCCGGCGATGATGCCCGCTGCGTAGATGTGTCAACAGCGGCCAGCGTAGTAGCGTCAAGCGGGCTCGAAGCCGACGGACTCGCCACTGCGCTGGTCGCGCTAGGCCGAGGCCGCTCGGCTGCGCTGCTGTCGCGATACCCGGATGTGCGGGTCTACTGGTCCACTGAAGGCCCGTCGACTTCGCGGCCGTCTCACCAGCGCATACCCTCCACAGACTCCCAGAGGTGAATGCAGCCGAGGAGCCCGGCGATGTTCGAAACGATGCGTACGTTGTCTGGCAGGTTAGCCCGCGCCGCCTTGCCGGAATTCCCGCCACCGATGAACAGCCGCTGGTAGTTGAAAGTGGCCTCGAGCTGGCCCACAGCCTCTTCCAAGCGCCGGGTCCACTGCTCGCGCCCCAGCCGCTCCAGCGCGGCATTGCCGAGCATCTCCTCATAGGTTCTGCCCTTGCGGAACACGTGATGGGCAATCTCAAGGTTGGGCACCAGCTTGCAGTCCACGTACAGTCCCGATCCCAACCCAGTGCCCAGCGTTAGCACTAACTCGACACCAACGCCATCAATTACTGCCAAGCCCTGCACATCCGCGTCGTTGGCGAGC
>LXNI01000161.1_pt1 | contig 82797 bp, 80 predicted proteins | sample 809091 | NCBI WGS metagenome assembly LXNI01 (sample SAMN04870527, study PRJNA318959) | sponge metagenome | biome: 01000161; feature: marine sponge reef; material: water | host: Sarcotragus foetidus | place: Greece: Milos, Mediterranean Sea | collected 2013-05-29 | depth 5-7 m | reverse complement strand
AGGACTGGGAGAAATCAATCGCCTCCGCACAGGCATGGATCCTCGTCGCCCACATCCGACTCCTCACAAGGCGTCTCGCAAGCCATTGTTAGTAAAGGTAGAGTTTCGAGTCGGACTCTGAGACGACGACCTGTCCCGGCGGCGGGGCTGGTCCCCACAGGGACGTCATGAATCGGTCGGCCCGGTCCAGTTGGCGACGGAGGAATCGGCGGGTGCGAATTTGGCCGGGCGTGTCATCGCGGGCCCAGACCAGGAGTGTGGCCAGGAATAGCGAGGTTAGGCCGATCTCCTCCATCCGCGCGCGCCGGGTCCCGTAACCGGCCGGCAAAATCGCCGCTTCCCGAAGCCAGTGGATGGTTCTCGAGAGATCAAAGATAGCCGGCACCCAGTGGTGCGGATGCGGAATGTGCATCTTGCCCTTCAGCATCTCCACCGTGACCCGACGATGGGGCGCCAGAGCATCGAACCAGGCGAGAAGGCAGGTCTCTATGCGCCGCTTCGCGGGCTGCGCGCCGAAATCCGGCTGCTTTTGCGCGATCATTGCCTCCAGCCCGCGCCCAAACCACCCGTTGGCGACACTGTCGAGATCGCGGTGGTGCTTGAGGATTTGGCCCGGCGACACGCCGAGTCGCTTTGCGATATCGTGCATGCGAACGCCCGACCAGCCCCGCTCTTCGGCCAGCCCCAAGGCGGCCTCCACGATGTCCAAGGGCAGTCCCGTCTTGCGGTTCCTGCCGGAGCGGCTGCGCGTTGATGCAGTTCGTGCCATGATCGCGCCCGCCCTAGACCGGCTTGCCGGCGAGCCAGCGGCGGCCTTCGTCCTTGCACGCCGCTTCCGCCTCGCTGCCCCGCGAAACGATATTGCCGCCCACCGATTGCCCGGATTTGGCCAGCCGGTAGCATAGATGAGCGCAAGCCGGCGGGTAGGGCGAGAGATCGATGCCGTCATAGAACGCGGCGGGCACTTTGGCGGGCTCCACCGCGTCCATGCGGTCGGCGTCGTAGATCATCTTCCACTGTACGATCTTCCAGTCGCCGTCCCGGCGTTCCACCAGATCATAGAACCGGGCCCAGGTGGTGGTGTCGAACAGGTGCCCGTCGAGGCGCACCCGCCCGAGGATCATGGCATCGGTCTCGGCGACCGCGCGATCGCCCTCGATCCGGTACCGCGCACTGCCCAGCCAATGCTTGCCGCGCTCGTCCGGCGCCCGCTGGGCGACGAGTTTCTTGGAGCCTTCGATGAACCCCGCGACGTCGCCCTCGTACCACGAAATGCTGATGGTCGCGCCTGGGTGAAAACAGGCGGCGATTTCGTCCCAATCGCCGTAGTCGCGGCCGAAGGCCCAGCGTTCGCGAAGCCGCCGGATTTCCTGTTCGTCAGCAAGTTGCTGCGGGTCCATCAGATTGCCGTTCCGCCGTTGTACCCGTTTGGTGACGGGACCCATGTTACAGGTTCGCCCGCCCGTTGTGCAGGATTCCGAATCCCTCCCGCAAAAAAGGCCGCCAATCGGCGGCCTTTCTTTCGGAATAGACCGTTCCCCGGCGCGAGCAGTACCCGGCTTACTCCTTAGCGCGAGCAGTACCCGGCTTACTCTTTAGCGCGAGCAGTACTCGGCTTACTCTTTAGCGCGAGTAGTACCCGGCTTACTCTTTAGCGCGAGTAGTACCCGGCTTACTCTTTAGCGCGAGTAGTACTCGACGACCAGGTTGGGTTCCATCTGCACCGGATAGGGGATGTCGGCCAACAAGGGCTGGCGGGTAAAGGTGCCGCGCATCTTGTTGTGATCCACTTCCATATAGGCCGGCACGTCGCGCTCGGGCGAGGCAACCGCGTCCAGCACCATGGGCACTTCCCGGGACTTGTCCTTCACCTCGATGACATCGCCTTCCTTCACCATATAGGACGGGATGTTGACCCGTTTGCCGTTGACCCGGACGTGGCCGTGACTGACGAACTGGCGGGCGGCGAAAACCGTGGGTACGAACTTCATCCGGTAGACCACGGCATCCAGGCGGCGCTCCAACAGGCCGACCAGGTTCTCCGAGGTATCCCCCTTGGTGTTGTTGGCCTTCTGGAAGTAACGGCGGAACTGGCGCTCGCCGATATTGCCGTAATAGCCCTTCAGCTTCTGCTTGGCCTGCAGCTGCAGCCCGAAGTCGGAGGGCTTCTTGCGCCGCTGGCCGTGGAGGCCCGGGCCGTATTCGCGCTTGTTGAAGGGGGATTTGGGGCGTCCCCAGAGATTTACCCGGAGACGGCGGTCGATCTTGTACTTGGCGCGGACGCGCTTGGACATATCTGTCCTCCTAGGCTCTGCATTTCGTACACGTTCTTAATGTCCCGGTAGGCCCCCTCGGACTACGGAGCGGGCGGTGACGGATGGTCGGCCACGCGTTCCCGGGAATGAAGCGCGGGAGTATAGGGATTTCATCTTTGCTGTAAAGGCTTTAGCGGGTAGTAAGAACGGGACACCTGAGGGGAGAGCCCATATGAGCTGGACTGAATTGGACTTGGCGCCATTGGCCGGACCGTTGGGCGAGCGGACCGATGATCAGGGGCGTGTCGTCGCGCTGGAAGAAGACGAGTTCCCGGTCCTTTCAACAGGTGCTGCGCCTGCGGCGGCTCCCTCGGCTGCAATCGGACCACGACCGTCGATATCTATGGCCGCACCATGGAGCACACGGACGAGAACACGCTGACAAAGTCCTAGGAATATGAAAATGCCCCGACTGGAACCCCTCGACCTGGAAGACTGCCCCGAAGAATCGCGCCACGCCCTGGAACTGGCGCAAGAGCGCCTGGGCTTTATCCCCAACAGCCTGCGCATCCTTGCCCGCAAACCGAAAATCCTGGAGGCGTTCTCCAATATGGCCCACGCTGCCTGGGCGCCGGAATCTGTGGAGCCCTACCTCAAGGGGCTGGTGGCCCACATCACCAGCCGTTCGGCGGGCTGCGTCTATTGCTCGGCGCACACCACGGGCATGGCCATCAAGCGGGGCTCGGAGGCGGAAAAGATCGAGCACATCTGGGAATACGAGACCTCGGACCTGTTCACCGACGCCGAGCGCGCGGCGCTTCGGGTTGCGCAAGGGGCGGCACTGGCGCCCAACGCGGTCACCGATGAGGACTTCGCCGAACTCAAAAAGCACTGGTCAGACGAGCAGATCGTCGAGATCCTCGCCATCATCTCGGTGTTCGGGTTCCTCAACCGCTGGAACGATACGCTTGCGACGCCGCTGGAGGATGGCCCCAAGGACCTGGGCGAGAAGCATCTGTCGGGCTGGGGCTGGGAGGTCGGCAAACACGCCGCGGAGTAGATGCGATGGTCAGGTGGGGCCAACAATTCGGGTTGGCGGTATTACTCACGATGTCGGCCGCGTGTGAGGCGGCCGAGGTCAAGCAGTCACCGCTGGAGACGGCCTTCGAGGAGTTTGTCTCTCCGAAAATTGCTGATTTTAGGGCCATGGCGGTATCGAGGGATGGGATCGGCGCCCTTGGCGATCTCGCGCAGCCCGGGTGGTTGTAGGAGATGCCGAAGTTCACTGGGTCCCGTCGCCGGTCAAGCATCTTCATGGAGTTGCTTCCCTGTTGAAGATCCCTGTTCCCGGCATTCGGCCGGGTTTGTTGCAATCTCAACAAGAGCCTCGCCGACAATCGGGGCCGGCGAATAATGCTTGGACCGGGACAACCCTTACTCGGAGTCTAGTTCCGTATCCCAGTAGAGGAAATCGCGCCAGTCCTCGTGAAGGTAATTGGGCGGGAATCCCCGCCCGATTTCCTGCAGTTGGTAGTTGGTCGGCTGTACCGGCTTGGTGTGCAGCCTCATTCTTACCTCTTTCATCGACTTGTTGCCTTTCCGGAGGTTGCACACGCCGCAGGCGGTGACCACGTTGGTCCACCGGGTCACGCCGCCCTTGGACCGCGGCACCACATGGTCGAAGGTCAGCTCCTGGGTCGGGAACCCGGTGTTGCAATACTGACAGGCGAACCGGTCGCGGAGGAACACGTTGAACCGGGTGAAGGCCGGGCGCCGGTTGAGGTGAATATATTCCTTGAGCGCGATGACGCTCGGCAGCCGCATTTCCCAACTCGGGCTGTGGATGGTTTGGTCATATTCCGAGATCACGTTGACCCGTTCGAGGAACACCGCCTTGACCGCGTTCTGCCAGGACCAGAGCGACAGGGGAAAGTAGTTGAGCGGCCGGAAATCGGCGTTCAATACAAGGGCTGGGCAGTTCTCTAAGGCGCCAGACACAATATATTCCCCTTATCGCCGATGAGCATAGCCGATGAGGTATGTATTTCAACCGCTTAAGCGACATCCCGGGGACGGCTGTGTGAACCTTTGACGACAATCCACAGGGTCGAGCGCTGGTGGCGCGATCAGCGTTAGGAAATGACCGCGATTTGACCGGCATCGGGGCCGGCTCGGCTTAAATTCCGAGGCACGGCGCTCCGATATCAGGACATCTATCCCTCGTCGCCGCTGTTCAACGGCGCTGCTATGGCCCGCCGCTCGGCGGCGGAGCTGCTGGCCCTGGAGTATTTCGAGGCCGAGCCGGATTCCATGCCGACCGCAGTCTTCGACGAGCGCCATATATTGCTCAACTGGCAGGAAAACGCCCATCGGGTGGAGAACTGGCGGGATGGCGAATATCGGGAATTCACCTGCGAAAAGGGCGAGATCATCGTCACCCCGGCAGGGGGGGAATCGGGCTGGCGCCGGCACGCCAAGTCCAAGGTCATTGTCATGACAATGGACCCTGAAGAATTCGAGCCTTTCGCCGCTGACGAGGTGGGTGTTCTGCTGACGGCCAGGCAGTTGCGCGACCTGCCGCGGTTTCGCGACCCGGATCATGGAGGCCGACGAGATGGCCCGCGCCGTCCTGTTCCCTGCCGATCCGTCGGCCACCTATTTCGTCGGTGCCGATTTGGACGTTACCGGCGATCATCCCGGCGGATGCCCTGATCAGCGGTCGGTCCGGTAATTTGGGCCCGAAGAAATTCAGTTTCCACATGCGCGGCCGGTCACTCGTCACTCTCGACGGCGGCCGCGCCACGGCCGCCGCTCGGGCCTCGGTGTTTTCGGGTCAGACGGCGAGTTCGGCGAGAACGATCTCCATCAGGCGAACACCCGGGCCAGAAACTCGCAGCCCAATTCGATGCCCATCGGATCGATGGAGTGCCCGACGCCCGGGCGGATGTGGCCATCCACCTCGATGCCCACGTCTTTCAGGGCGTTGACCGCCGCCGGCTGTACCGAGGCGGGGATCAACTCGTCCTGATCACCGTTGATCAACGTAACCGGCGGTTTGACGGAGATCTCGTCCGCCAGGATGTCGGCGCCGACCAGGCGGCCCGAATAGCCGAGGATGCCGGCCACCGGATGATCCCGGCGCAGGCCCGCGAACAGGGACATCATGGTGCCTTGGGAGAACCCGACCAGCGCCGTGTCGGCCGGGCCTAGTCCAAGGGCCGCCATTTGTTCATCGATGAACCGGTCGAGGATCGGCCGGGCCATGCGCGCCCCTTCGAGCATCGTTTCCTCGGTCCGTTCCTGCAGCGAAAACCACTGATATCCCATGGGCGCCATGTCGCAGGGGAACGGCGCGTTGGGGGAGACGAACTTCGCGTCCGGCAGAACCCGCGCAAAATAGGGCGCGAGACCGATCAGATCGTTGCCGTCGGCGCCGAGGCCGTGCAGCAGCAAGACGAGTTGCCGCGGCGTGCGCCCGCCGGCGGGCCCCGAACTGGGGCCGGTGAGTTGCGGAAGGTCGCTCATTATGGCCATGATCCTACCGACAATGACCCGGCTCCCCAAGGGAAACCGAATTCGGAATCATGAGCTTGCAGAAAACCCGGACCGTCACCCGATTTGCCCCGTCGCCGACGGGATTGCTCCATCTGGGGACCGCCTATTCGGCGATATATGCCTATGACGCGGCCAAGTCGGCCGGTGGCCGGTTTCTGGTGCGCATCGAGGATATCGACCGGGGGCGCTGCCGGCACGAGTTCGAAGACGCCATCCTTGAAGACCTGGCGTGGCTGGGCCTGACCTGGGAAGAGCCGGTGCGCCGTCAGTCCGACCATTTCGCCGACTACCGGGCGGCGTTGGACAGGCTGGCGGCGGCCGGCCTGCTCTATCCCTGCTTCTGTACCCGAGCCGACATCGCGGGGGAGATCGCGGCTTCCCTTCAGGAGCCGGGGCGGCAGACGGCGGAGTTCCACGGGCCCGACGGGTTCATCTATCCGGGCATCTGCCGGGCGCTTTCGGCGGATGAGGCGGCCGGGCGCGTTGCGGCGGGCGAGGCCCATGCGCTCCGGCTGAAAACCGACGCGGCGGCCGCGGCGACGGGGCCGCTGACCTGGGAGGATGTGTGGACCGGCGAGCAGGACGCGGCACCGGAGATTTTTGGCGACGTGGTTTTGGCGCGCAAGGATACGCCGGCCAGTTACCATCTATCGGTCTCGCTCGATGATCACCTGCAAGGCATCACCCGGGCGACGCGCGGCAAGGACGTACTCGCCTCGACCCATGTGCATCGGCTGCTGCAGGCGCTGCTCGGGCTCGATACGCCGCTCTACGATCATCACGCGATATTGACCGCCGAGGATGGCCGAAAGCTCTCCAAACGTGATAAGTCCGAGACCATCCGCGGTTTGCGCGATGACGGTCACTCGGCGGAAGCCATATGGAACATGGCCATGGCGCACGCCGCCGCGGAGGAGACGGCATGAGCCGAGGCGCTTACTTGGGGTTGGGACTGATCCTGTTGCTGGCGGCGCCGGCAGCGGCCGAACCGTTCAAGTTCATCCGCATCGGCGATGTGGACGGCTTCGGCTTCGAAAATCCGCAGGCCCTCGCCCGGGCGTCCCGGCTTGGTCCGGCGCCCCGGGCCGACACCAATGGCGACGGCGTCCTGAGCCCCGGCGAATTTCTTCCGGACCTCAACCGGGACGGGGTGGTCGCCGTTTTCTCCAACGACAATTTCGACAACCGGGACGAAAACGAGCTCCGCGATGTGAATAATGCCTGCGCCGGGTGCAAGAAGATCGGCATTCGGACCCGGGGATCCAACTGGACCGATCTGGCGATCTCGTCCTCGCAGGCCGGTCACCATTGGCCGGATGCCGATGGGCCGGTCACGCCCAATAACGCGACGTTCGTTTTCGATTTCGTTGTCGACAAGGATCAGATCGCGCCGGGCGGGACCCTGTTCTTCAATTTGGTCTTCGGCGATTACGATATCGACCCGGCAATCGTCCAGGTGGCCTTTGCCAACGGCAAAGTCCGTAATCTGCCACTGCGCAATCTGCGGGACGGCCCGTTCGATAACTCCCGCGACGGCCTGATCGACGCGGCGACGGCCCATCTGCCCTTCGAGGACGTGTTCACCCGAAACGAGGAGGGTGATTGGCATGGTTTCGCCACCGTCGTATTCGTGGCACCCTTGGAGCCTTACACAACATTTGATTACGTCGAGATATCCATATTTCAGATTGCGTAAAGGAGAGGATCATGCGGTTCATTGGTTTGGGAATTCTGGCCGGGTTGCTGGTCTGGTCCGCCGATGCGGCGGCTCAGCGCAATGCGCCGGCGCCCAAGAATAATGCCGAAAAGGGCGTTTACCTGAAGGCGGCGCTGCCGCTGGACGAGCCGCGCCATCACTGCCTGGATATTCCGGGCCACGGCGGCCGGGTCAATGTGGAGCGTCCGCTCACGGTTCATACCTGCAAGGAGGGTATCTGGAACCTGGACGAGCGGTTCGTGCGCAACACCATCGATAACGGCGAGCTGCGCATGCCCCAGTACAATCTCTGTGTGGCGGCGGAAGCGCCCAAGGTGGGCGCCAAGCTGGTGCTGGTCGAATGCGGCGCCACGCCGCTCGCGGGTTGGGAATACAAGGAGGCGCGCCTCACGCTGATCGGTCACCCGACGCTTTGCATGACCATCGGTCCGGAGCCCTCGGAACTGACGCCGGGCGGGCGGCGGATGCCGTCCCGCAACATGTCCCGCTCGGTGGGGATGGATACCTGTTCGGCGGACGCGATCGAGCGTCAGCTCTGGACCTTCGCCGACCCGCTGCCGGTTTCGGGCCCGCTCATGCCCCCGAAGGGAAACTAGCCCCTAGGGATTGCCGTTGATGGCATGGTCAAGGACCCGGACCACCCGGACCACCCGGTCCGGCGTCTTGGCGGCGGTCAAAGCGGCGGCGTTCCACTGGCGGTATTTGTCGCCGAACCTGACCACCGCCACGTCCGGCTTCTCGATCGGGGTGCGGGTGCGGATGGCGTTGACCCGGGCGCCGCAGCCGTCCGAAATCCGCTCCCGCCGATCGGAATGAATTTCGCCCGACGGATAAACTTTCCAGGTGTCGCCGGCCATCCGAATTCTTCTTGCGGCTTAGCCGCGATTTGCCGATTTCCCGCCGTCTCAGGCGTCCCGGCGCAAGCCTTTTAGCAGCGTGAGATAGTCCGGGTGTTCCGGCGGCAGCACGCCATGACGGATGAGGAAGTCGATAATCACTAGGTTGCAGTTGAACTTGAACGCGAATTGGTTTTCGACGATCCCGGCAACCTCGTCGATCGGCAGCCGCTCGAAAGACGCGATTTCACCGTCGGTGTTCCGGGGAACGAAGTCGTCGGGCAGTTCCAGGTCATAGCAGAACATGGTGTCCGGCTTCACCCCGTCGGCCGTCTCCATGACATAGGAAATGGCGCCGGCGGCGTGGGCGCCGGCGGCCAGTTCCGGCGGCACGTCGGCCTCCTCGCCGCATTCCTTGATCACGTTTTCCATCAGCCCGAGGCCCACCGGCTGTCCGCCGGCCACCATATTGTCGAGCATCCCCGGACAGACCGCGCGGTCGCCGCTACGCCGGCCGATCCACATGTCGAGCCCGCCGTCGGTGCGCCTGACATAGCCGTTGATATGCACCCCGAACGCCCGCACGCCGAAACGGGGCACCGCGGCGCGCTCCATCTCGAAGAAGGGTTCGCGGCCCCACGCCGTCAGCACGGGGTAGTTCTCGTCCCGCCAGGGCAGTCCGAGGCCTTTGTCCTGCATGTCGGCGAGGACGTCCGCGACCGTACGGCTCAATTCTTCATAGGGTGCGGGTGACAGCCGGACGCCGCCGGCGTCGATATCGAATACGTGCGGGTAGCCGGCCAGCTTGGAGCCGAAGCCATCGCTGATATGTCCGATCCGCGTGCGGTCCACGACAAACGGAAGATAGCCGTCATTCGAGAAGTTGTTGCAGGCGGCGATATGGTCGAGAAAACTCATGGCCCGGCCTCAGACAATATTTTGCGTCCATTGTCAAACCCGTGCGTCTAAAGGGGCGGATGCACAACAAGGGAAACCGATTGTGAGACTGCAACTTGCCTTGAACGTAGACGATCTGGAGGCCGCGACGGCTTATTACGCCAAGCTGTTCGGCGTCGAGCCCCACAAACAGCGTTCCGGCTACGTCAATTTCGCCATCGACAAGCCGCCGCTGAAATTGGTGCTGTTTGAAAACCCCGGTGCGTCCGAACGGCTCAACCATCTGGGCGTCGAGGTGTTCGACCCTGCCGAGGTCTCGGCCGCCGAACGGCGGTTCCGTCACGCCGGCATCCTTGGAGAGATTGAGAACGAAACCACCTGCTGCCACGCGGTCCAGGACAAGGTTTGGTCGAACGAACCTCAGGGATTGCGCTGGGAGTGGTATCGGATAACTGATGACCATCCGGCCGAAGAACCCGGCACAATGGAAGGCGCTTGTTGCAGCGGATTGGTCCGGGCCTCCGCCTGATTAACGCCATCGAGGCGACATGGGGCACGTCTATGAGTGGGTCCGCTCCGTTGACCGATGATGCGTGGCCGCGCTTTGAAGCGCGGCTGCGCGCCTATGTGGGGCGCCGGGTCGAGCCTCAATCGGTCGACGATGTCATCGGCGACATCATGCTCAAACTGGTCCGCAACCAGGCCGGCCTGTCCGCCGCGTCCAATCCCACGGCCTGGATGATCCGGGTGGCCGCCCACGCGGTGAGCGACCACCATCGCCGGAAATCAGCCGAGAAGCGCAAGCTGGAGCAATTCGCCGCCGATGGAGCGGCCGGCGCCGCTTCTCCGGAGACCGAGATCCCGGAGGCGAGCCGGGAACTCGCCCGGTGCATGGTGCCGATGATCCGCCAACTCCCGGAGGCTTACGAAAAAGCGCTGATGCTCACCGAGATCCAGGGATTGAGCCAGGCCGAAGCCGCCAAGCGATTGGGCCTGTCCTATTCCGGCCTCAAGTCTCGGGTCCAACGGGGGCGCGCCAAACTGAAATCGACACTGCTTCGCTGCTGCCGGGTGGAGGTCGACGGCCGGGGTTGCGTCGTTGGTTATGCGCGCCGTCGCGGCGGCTGTTCGGGTTAGGCGGCCTCTTCGCGCTTGCGGTTCTTGGCGCTGGCCACGTAGGCAATCTTGCAGTGGGGCTGGCAATACGGCTTGCCCGGAACGGCCGGTTCACCGCAGAAACGGAAATCCTCCGATCCCGGATCGCCCACCGGCCACGAGCACATATTGGTGCCCAGCCGGTCGAGGGTGACCACATTGACTTCGATCTTCACCGGCGCCGGCGCCCGGCGCATGGCGAGATCGAGCCGCCGCACCTTGCCGACGACGGCGTTCTTGGTGATGCCCAGCCGGCGGCCGATTTCGCTGGCCGACAAACCGGTATCCCACATCTTCTTGAGCTCTTCGACGCGTTCGTCAGTCCATTCAAAGGGTGTGGTCATGTGGATCGGATCCTCCGTTCTACGTTATCGTCCCGCCCCTCGAACCGATCCCTCGCCGCGAAACCCCAGAATTCCGCCGATTAATGATTATCTTGCCCGGTGAGCGTCAAATTTTGTACTATATATTGCGGTTTCGCTGCAAGGTCTTACCCAGATTTAGTGGCAATTTCCTGTGGATAGTTATTCCGGGCTATGGATTGGCTGATTTTTCGCCGCTACGGCATGCTGGGGCTAACCGGTTCGGTGTCCGGAGCGTATATGCCCATAAAGGCGGTCATGACCGCTGCCCTGGGAGGAACACTGGGCGCGGCGTTGATGCTGTTCGGTGCCGGGACGGCCGACGCCCAGACCGGGAGCCCGTTCAGCGGTTTCGAACTGACGCCGTCTCCCAAAACCTATCTTGTGGTCACGGACGCCAACGTGCGGGCGGGGCCGGCAATCAGGGCCAAGCGGTTAACCCTGCTCCGAAAAGGGGTCCGGGTGGAGGCCAAGGGCCGCGCCAAGGGCACCGAATGGATCGCCGTCCGCCGGGACGGCAAGGATTTGGGTTTCGTCTACAAGACCGTGGTGGCGCCGCTGTTGGATGCCAAGGTTGAAATGCCGGTGACGGGTTTCCTCGAAGCCAGGGGCCAACCCAAATGCGGTTTTGAAATCAGCTTTGACGGGCGCACCGAAATCGAGGATGAAATCCAGGTGACCGCCGATTACGGTGTCGAGTTGGATTGCGACACCAAGGGAAAGAAAGTTCGGTTTGCCGCGACCATGTTTGTGACCGAGGTGCCCTACCGGGACCTCACCAAGGCCGAGTATCAGATCAATGTGGATCTGTTCGGCGTGCCCGAAGACGAGGAAAACGGTCTCTCGATCTTCACTATCTATCGTCCGGAAACGGAAGAACTCCGCTTCGGCGGGATCAGCGACCCCGACTATGCGTCACCGGCCAAACTGGAGAAATCCGGCGCCAAAACGGTCCGTGAGGCGTTGATCGCCGCACTCCGCATGGCTCACCGGAGTTGGGGCTCGAAAGTCTGGGCCGAGCTTCGGAAGCGCTAGGCCTGAGGTGGTTCGGGCCGCTCCGGTTCCTCTCCCCGGATTTTTCGGAAGCACCACTTCAAAAATTCCCAGATCGCGACGAGCGGGGCTTCAATGAACAGCGCGACGAGAACGCACGCGACAATGATCGATAGCGTTCCATCAAAATCATAAATCAGGCTGACGCCAAAATAGACAACAGCCGCCGTCATTAAAATCGTGAGGCGATGTCGTCGAATGGACCGCCAAATCGAACGTTCGTCGGTCAACTTTGTTCCTCCCGCGCCACCGCCCGCCAACCGATATCCCGGCGGCAGAACCCGTCCGGCCAGTCGATGGCGTCGACTGCCGCGTAAGCGCGCGTCTGGGCGTCCTTGACCGAACTCCCTAGCGCCGTCACGCCGAGCACCCGGCCGCCGTTTGCCAGCACCTTGCCGTCCGCCGCCTTGGTGCCGGCGTGGAGGACGATGACCCCGTCCATGGCGTCAGCCGCGCCGAGATTCTTGATTTCGGTGCCCTTTTCGTAGCTGCCGGGATAGCCCTCGGCCGCCATCACCACGACCAGCGCCGTCTCGTCCCGCCAGGACAAGTCAATCTCCGATAGACGGCGGTCTGCCGCAGCCAATAGGACCTGGGCCAGATCGGTCTCAAGGCGGGCCATCAGCACCTGACACTCGGGATCGCCGAAGCGGACATTGAATTCGAGCACCTTGGGCCCGTCATCGGTGATCATCAGGCCGGCGAACAGCACGCCCTGGTAGGGGCGCCCTTCGGCGGCCATGCCCTCAATGGTCGGCTGGATCACTTCGTCCATGATCCGGTCCGCCATCTCCAATGTCACCACGGGCGCCGGTGAGTACGCTCCCATGCCGCCCGTATTGGGGCCGGTGTCGCCATCATTGACGGCCTTGTGATCCTGGGCCGAGGCCAGCGGCAGCGCGGTCTTGCCGTCGACCAGCGCGAAGAAACTCGCCTCTTCGCCGGCCAGGAACTCCTCGATCACCACTTCCGCGCCGGCGTCGCCGAACACTTTGTCGACCATCGCTTCGTCGATGGCTTGAATGGCTTCATCGACGGACCGGCAAAGGGTGACGCCTTTGCCGGCCGCCAGGCCATCGGCCTTGACGACGATGGGGGCGCCCTGTTCCCGCACGTACGCGGCCGCCTCATCCCGGTCGGTGAACCGCCCATACGCGGCGGTGGGGATGCCGCACCTGGCGAACAGGTCCTTCATGAAGCCCTTCGATCCCTCGAGGATGGCCGCTGCGGCCGTCGGGCCAAAGGCGGCGATGCCTTCCGCGCCCAGCGCGTCCACCAGACCCGCCACCAGCGGCGCCTCGGGGCCGACCACCACCAGATCAACGGACTTCTCCTTGGCCACGGCGACCAGACCGGGCACGTCCTCGGCGCCCACGTCGATGCACTCGGCGACCGCGGCGATGCCCGCGTTCCCGGGGGCGCAGTACAGCGCATCGCAACCGGCCGAGCGGGACAGGCCCCAGGCAAGCGCGTGTTCGCGGCCGCCGCCGCCGACAACCAATATCTTCATCTTCAGGAAAGGCCCTTCTGTACGTCGGCGCCCTTGTAGCATAGATTCGATCCGGCGATGAGTATCCCATCCCAAGAATTCGATGATCGATTTGGTCCCGCTGACGGCGCTGCGCCGGGCAGCAACCTGCCGGAGTTTTCGGTCAGCGAGATCTCCCAGGCACTCAAGCGGACGGTCGAGGAGACATTCTCCCGGGTGCGCGTGCGGGGCGAGATTTCCGGGCTCACCCGGGCGGCATCGGGACATATGTACCTGTCCCTGAAGGACGACAAGGCGGTGCTCGACGGGGTGTGCTGGAAGGGCACGGTGCCGCGGCTTGGCCTCGATCCCGAAGATGGGCTGGAGGTCATCGCCACCGGGCGGCTCTCCACCTATCCCGGCCGGTCCCGCTACCAGATCGTCATCGATGCCATGGAGATCGCCGGCGAAGGGGCATTGCTCAAGCTGCTGGAAGACCGGCGTAAGAAGCTCCTGGCCGAAGGACTGTTCGACGAAGACCGCAAGCAGCCACTGCCCTACATTCCCGATGTCATCGGCGTGGTCACGTCGCCGACCGGCGCGGTGATCCGTGACATCCTCCATCGCCTGAACGACCGCTTTCCGCGCCGGGTGCTGCTGTGGGGCGTCAATGTGCAGGGCGCGGGCGCGGCCGGGCAAGTAGCGGGCGCCATCGAAGGCTTCAACCGGATGAAGGGAACGCCCGAAATCCCAAAGCCGGACCTGCTGATTGTCGCCCGGGGCGGCGGCAGTTTGGAGGACCTCTGGACCTTCAACGAGGAAATCGTGGTCCGGGCCGCTGCCGGCAGCGAAATTCCATTGATCTCGGCGGTGGGCCACGAGACCGATACCACGCTGGTGGATTTCGCCGCCGATCTGCGTGCACCGACGCCGACAGCGGCAGCCGAGCTGGCGGTGCCGGTGATGAGCGAGCTGCGCGCCCAGGTGGCCGACGACGGCGCCCGGCTGGCGCGGTCCTGGGCGCGCCATGTATCGGAACGACAGACGGAGTTGGACGGGCTTTCCCGCGCCATCGCCAATCCTGCGCGGGTGCTCGAAGGGGTTTCCCAGCGGCTCGACGACCGGGTCGGGCGGCTGCGGCTCGCGGGGGCGCGGATCACCACCGAACCCGCACAGGCGCTGATCGAGCTCGCGGGCGGGCTGACCCATCCGCGTCAGTTGATGACCACCAAACGGACGGAACTCGGCGGCCTCGCCCGACGCCGGCAGGTCGCCCTGCGGACCGCACTCGGTACCCGGAGCGCGGCGCTGATCGAGGTCTCGCGGCTGCTGGACAGCCTGTCCTACGAGCGGGTGCTGGAGCGCGGCTTCGCGCTGGTCAGCGGCGCCGACGGCCAAGCCATCGCCAAATCAGACGACGCTGCTCCCGGCAGCGCCGTTTCGATCCGCTTCCAGGACGGATCCGTGGGCGCGACGGTCGAGGGCGCCGCGGCCAAGCCGAAATCCAAGGTCCGAAAGAAGAAACCGTCCGCCGACGACGGCGGGCAGGGAAGCCTGCTGTGAATCCGGCGAAATTGTTCGCGGCTATTTTTCTCTCGGTGACGGTCGCTCTAACCAGCGCAGCCTCCCAGCAACCCGTCTCCATTCCGGTCGATTTCCGGCTTGAAGGAGATGCCGTCCAAGGCGGATTAATGATCGGTTACGCACCCTGGTCGGACCGGGTCACTCTTGATGACGGACCGGTCCCCATCTCCGGCGGCTATTTTCTTCTCGGGTTCGAGCGGGATGCGGGGCCTTCGTCAAAATTGGTCGTCCATAGAAAGCGGATGCGGCCGGAGGACGTCGTCCAGTTTCCGTTCATTATGTCCCTGCGGGTCAAAAAGCGTGACTATGACATCCAGCGTATCGACGGGCTGCCGCGCCGCAAGGTGACACCCGATCCGGAAGACCTGATACGAATCCGCGCCGAGGGCCGCCAGATGCGGGATGCCCGCTCCGGCAAGGCGCTTCAGCTTGGGTTTCTGTCGGGCTTCGTCTGGCCGGCGCGGGGGCGGATTTCCGGCGTCTATGGATCGCAGCGCATCCTCAATGGGGAGCCCCGCCGGCCCCATTTCGGGGTCGACATTGCGGCGCCCACCGGCACGCCGGTGATTGCGCCGGCGGACGGCCAGGTGGCACTGGTTCATCCCGACATGTTCTTCAACGGCAAGTCCGTCGTCATAGATCACGGGCTCGGCCTCACCACCGTTTATATTCATCTCAGCGACGCCTCGGTGCAGCCCGGTCAGTTGGTGAAGCAGGGCGACGTGATCGGCAAGATCGGCGAAACCGGCCGGGTAACGGGCCCGCATCTTCACTGGGGGGCGCGGGTCCGCAATATCGAAATCGACCCGGCGCTGTTGGTGGAGGGAAAGCCGCAGCCGCTGAACGGGCCTTAGCCTTCAGCCGGCCAGCGCCGGTGCACCCACAGCCATTGCTCCGGGTGCTGGCGGACCCAGGATTCGAGATAGTCGTTCACCTCGGTCATGATGGCCTCGATGTCCTTCTGACGGTCGCCGGTCGCGGGCTTTTCCAGGTCGGGATAGAAGGTAATCCGGAACCGGGCGCCCTGCAGGCGCTCCACCTGCACCGGAATGACCGGGCAGTCGTAGCGCAGCGCGAATTTGGCGACCGCCGGGGCGGTCATGGCGTCGATGCCCATGAACGGAACCGGGATTCCGTCGTTCATATTTTGATCCACCAGCATGGCCAAGTGCTCGCCATCGGAAAGCGCCCTCAGTGCCATCTTCGCGCCCTCCGGCCCCTTGGGGAAAAGACCGGCGTCGAGGGCGTCGCGGCCGCGGCGCAACAGGCGGTCGACCAGCGGGTTATTGAGGGCGCGATAGGCCAGGTGCACCTTCCAGCCCCGGCGGGTGGCGACCAGCGGCGCCAGCTCCCAATTGGCCAGATGGCCGCCGAACAGCAGGCCCGGCTTGTCGTCGTTCCACAAAGGCTCCATGTGTTCGAGACCGACGATCTCGATGCGGCCGTCTTTTGCGTAGGGATTGAACTTCTTGATATGGGGGTGCTCGGCGACGGTGCGCCCCAAGTTTTCCCACATGCCCCGGATGATGGCCGCCCGTTCCGTCTCGCCCAGTTCCGGCATGACCCGCTTGAGATTGCCGCGGGCGATTTGGTGGGCACGAAGGCGGGGACCGAACGTCCGGCCGATCCACGCGCCGACGGCCGATGCGGCGTCCAAGGGCAGGGCGGCCAGAACGGCGTACCCAAGGGCTGCAAACAGCGCCTGGAGGGGATAGATGATCCAGCGCCGGAACATCAACCCGCTCCCGCCTGTGTAAGAACCGGCTCCAAGAGTTGATCGAGTGCCGCCTGGTTTTCGAGCGCCAATCCGACGGTCAGGACCTGGACGTCGTTGCGGTCCTCGGGGTGCAGCCGGACGAAATCCTTGGCCGTGGTCACCAAGGTGGCGTCCAGGTCCCCGGCTTGTCTGCGAAGATCGGCGATCTCGCCCCGGCTGAACGGGTGGTGATCGGCATAGGACCTGGCCGCCGTCAGCTCGCAGCCACTGTCGCGCAAGGTGGCGAAGAATTTTTCCGGCCGGGCAATCCCGGCGAAGGCGAGCAGCGGCCTTGCCTTGAGCTGTTCGATCTCCGGTCCGGGTTGGAGCCGGCCGGCCATGACCTCCACGCGTCCGCCCGTGGACTCACGCAATCGCCCGGACATGCCGAACGAGTCCCGCCCGATAATCACCACCACTTGCGCCCGCGTGAGAGCCGTCGCCGGCAGCTCGCGGAGCGGCCCCGCGGGGATCATCCGGCCGTTGCCAAATCCGGCAGCCCCGTCGATGGCGATAATCGACAGGTCCTTGGCGAGCGCAGGGTTTTGAAAACCGTCATCCATGACGATCAGCCGGGCCCCTGCTTCCGCCGCGGCGCGTGCGCCGGCCAGCCGATTGGCGGAAATCCAGGCTGGCGCGGCGCCCGCGAGGAGCAGCGGTTCGTCGCCGACATCGGCCGCCGTATGGGTTTCCGGGTCAACGCGCAAGGGGCCCTTTTCCCGCCCACCATAACCGCGGCTGAGAAAGTGGGCGTCGATCCCGGCCCGTTGGCACCGTTCGGCAACATCGAGCGCGGTCGGTGTTTTTCCCGCACCCCCGGCGACCACATTGCCGACACAAATGACCGGGACGCCGCACGCCGCCGGTGTCGCCATCTTCCGCCGCAGGCGTCCCGCGATGCCGTAGGCCGACCCCAGTGGACCCAATAGAAGGGGCAAGACACCCCGGCTTTGATACCAGAACTCAGGTGTGCGAAGCGCCATGATCGCTATTCAGGAGCTGTTCGATTTCCGCCGAGACCGCCTCGACGACATTGGATTGGGCGTCGGCATAGGACCGGCCGTTTCGGGCAAGTTCGGCGCGGCGGGAATGATCCTTCAGGAGCGTGTCGACCGCGCGCCTCAGTTCTTCCTCGTCCTTCACCTGCACCGCGCCGTCGGCGGAGGCGAGATGATCGGCCATGTCTTGGAAATTTGCCATGTGGGGGCCGTGGATGACCGGCCGGTCCAGCTTGAGCGGCTCCAGGGGGTTTTGGCCGCCGAAGGGCACCAGCGATTTGCCCATGAAGACCACATCGGCGAGCCGGAAGAACAACCCGAGTTCACCCATCGTGTCAGCGATATAAATGCCGGTCTCCGCCTCGGGGAGCTCGCCTTTCGAACGAAGCCGTAACTGCGCCGAGCCGTTGGCGAGGGATGTCAGGATGTCGGGACCGCGGTGCGCGTGGCGGGGCGCGATGATGGTGAGGAGCTCCGGGTGCTCATCCTTCAGCGCGCGGTGAACGGCGGCGGCGATTTTCTCCTCTCCGTCATGGGTGCTGGCGGCGATCCAAACGGGCCGGCCGGCGGTCCTGGCCGCCAAGTCCGAAAGTGCCGCCTCGTCGGCGGCTAAGGGCGGGCTCGCAAATTTCAAATTGCCGACGCACTTATAGGCGGTTGCGCCCAAGTCCCTTAGCCGTGCCGCATCGCCGTCGGTTTGCCCGAGACACATGTTGAAGCGCCGCAGCAGTCTGCGTATCAGACCGGGCGCCCGCTGCCACCCGCGGTAGGATCGGGGCGATATTCGGCCGTTGATGAGGATCATCGGAATGCCGCGGCGCTGGGTCTCATCGATCAGATTGGGCCAAAACTCGCTTTCAGCCCACAGCGCGATTTCGGGTTGCCAATGGTTGAGGAACGACCGGACGGCGCCCGGCCGGTCAACGGGCACGTATTGGTGGATCACTCTGGGCGGGAGCCGGCCCTCGATCATCCGCGCCGAGGACACCGTCCCCGTTGTAAAAAGCAAATGAACATCCGGATGGATCTGCAGAAGGTGTCCGATCAGCGGCAGCATGGACTGGGCTTCGCCGACACTGGCCGCATGAAGCCAAAACACCCGGCCCTCCGGCCTCAGCGCCCCCGGGGTTCCGAGCCGTTCGGCAATCCGAACCGGGTCCTCCTTGCCCAGGTGCCTGCGGCGCGCCAGATAAATCCCGATCACCGGACCCAGGATGGTGGTCAGCAGCCTGTAGAGCGGCAGCATCATGGTGCTGCCTCGGCCGCTGCGGGCGCCGGTTCCACGGGCACCTGGCCGCAATCCCGGTCGGCCGCCTCGGTGAGCGCGTTCATCGCGTTTTCGAGCTGAAGCCGGGCAGCCTCGAGCCTGTCGTCATCCGCATCTTTCGGGACTTCGATGGGGGTGCCCCAGCGGATGATGCCGCGGCCGAAGGGAAACGGCACGATAAACCGGTCCCAGCTGTTCAGTGTTCGGCGGGAGGAACTGGAGAATGTCAGGGGCAAAATGGGTGCCCCCGACAGCCGTGCCAGGACGACGGCGCCGATGCTCGCCCGCATCCGCGGGCCCGCCGGCCCATCGGGGGTCATGCCGACGGTTTCGCCGTCCCTGAGGACATTCACCAGTTGCCGGAGCGCGGCGGTGCCGCCGCGCGTCGAGGATCCATAAGCGCACTTGATGCCGAAATGGGCCACTGCTTCCGCACCCAGCCGACCATCCGGATGATCGGACAGGAGCATATGAAAGGGTTTCGAGCGCTTCCAGGTCAGCGGCATCATGAGCAACCGCCCGTGCCAGAAACAGACGATGAACGGCCGATCCTGATCCCAAAATCGCTGAACCGTCTCAAATCCTTCGACCCGCCATCTTCCGGTGATCCACACCAGCCGGATGTACTGAGCACCCAGGAAACACACGGCTGCGCGTACCGTCGGAGAGCGGGAGATCGCTTTGATGAATTTGGGCGTCGCCATGGATGCGGCCTACTCTCCCGCGGCGGCGACCGCATTATCCGGCACGGAGTCGTCTTCCTGATCGGCGAACTGGAGCGCGTAAAGGTTGGCGTATATTCCCCCGCGGGCAAGCAATTCGGCGTGGCTCCCGCTTTCGGCCAGTTTGCCCCTATCGACGACGTGGATGAGGTCCGCGTCCATGACCGTGGAAAGGCGATGGGCAATGACAAGCGTGGTCCGGCCTCGCATGAGAACCCGAAGCGCTGCCTGAACCTGACGTTCGGATTCCGTGTCGAGCGCCGACGTTGCCTCGTCGAGCAGCAAGATCGGTGCGTCCTTGAGCATGGCCCGGGCAATGGCGATGCGTTGGCGCTGTCCGCCCGAGAGGTGCGCGCCCATCTCGCCGACCAAGGTGTCGTAACCTTGCGGCAGTTCGCGAATAAAAACGTCGGCGGCCGCGTCGCGGGCGGCCTGAATGATCTCGTCTTCGGAGGCACTTTGGCGGCCGTAGGCGATGTTCGCCCTGATCGTGTCGTCGAACAGGGTGATCTCCTGACTGACCAGGGCGATGGCGCCGCGCAAGCTATCGAAGGTCAGCCCTCGAACGTCGTGACCGTCGATGGATACGGCGCCCGCATCGGCGTCATGGAACCGGGGGATGAGATTGAGGATGGTGGACTTCCCGGCGCCCGACGGCCCGACCAGGGCCACCGTTTTGCCGGCCGGAACATCGAGGCTCATGCCCATCAGGGCCGGGCGGTCCTCCCGGTAGGAGAACCGCACATCTTCGAACCGGACACCGCCGCCCCGCACGTCGAGCGGTTTGGCGTCCGGCGCCTCCGTGATATCCGGTTCCCGGTCGAGGAGCGCGAACAGGCGCTGGGCGCCCGCCAGCCCTTCCTGAAGGCTGGCGTTGAGATTGGCGAGCCGTTTCAGGGGCTCGTAGGCCATCAATAGCGCGGTAATGAACGAGAAGAAGGAACCCGCGTCTACAGAGCCGTTTATCACTCGTAAGCCGCCGTAAAAGATCACCATGGCTACCGCAAGCCCGCCGAGGGTTTCCATAATCGGGCTCGCCATGGCGCGGATACGGGCTGACTTGAACACCAGGCGGAAGATTCGCTCGGCAACGCCCCTGACCCGCCGCTTCTCGTACTCCTCCATGGAGTAGGCTTTGACGACCCGGGCGCCTTGAAATGTCTGTTCGAGGACGGTGGTGAACTCGCCCATCTCGACTTGGGTGTTGGCTGTCACCTTGCGGATGCGCTTACCCAGCCGGGCAATGGCGAACACCGCCGGCGGAAACACGACGAAGGAGATGATCGCCAACTGCCAGTCTTGAAAAAACATCACCCCGATCAAGCCGATCAGCATCAGGCTGTCTTTGCCAAAGCCGGTAAGCGCGTTGGAGACAGCCGAACGCATCATGTTGATGTCGACGGTGAAACGGGAGATCAGCCCGCCGGTGGGCTGGTTCTGGAAAAACGCCAGCTCCAACCGGGTCAAATGAGCATAAAGGCCGTGCTGGGCATCGGTGATGATCCGCTGGCCGACATAGCTCATCAGGGTGGCTTGCGCGTAATTTGCCAACCCTTTGATCACGAACGTTGCAATAACCGCTCCTCCTACCGGTAAAAGCAAGTTCTTGCGATGAGCCAGAAAAATCTCGTTCATGACCGGCTCCATGAGCCATGCGCTGAACGCCGTCGCGGCCGCGACGACCGTCATGGCGGCGAGGGCAAGCACCACCCAGCCCGCATAGGGGCGGATGTACTCCCGCGCCAGCCGTTTGACGAGCCCGGCAGACGAGGTATCCGGCGGCGGCGTCACTGTTTCGCTCAGAGCCACGAATCCGAGATGGTGATTGAAGGCGCGGAGTTTATCACGGATGGACTCGTCAACCCAATAGCGCCTTTCGAATCAGCGGCTTGCGCGGCAAATCGTCTATTTGCCCGCAACCGTCATGCCATCGATGCGCAGTGTCGGCGCATCGATCCCATAGCGGAAGGTGAGGTCGTCGGCGGGCGTCAGGTTGAGGAACATGTCCTTCAGGTTGCCGGCGATGGTGATTTCGCTCACCGGGTAGGCGATTTCGCCGTTTTCGATCCAGTACCCGGCGGCGCCGCGGCTGTAATCGCCGGTCAGGCCGTTGACCCCGAAACCGATCAGTTCGGTAGCGTAGAAGCCGCTCTTGATGCCGCTCATCAGCTCCGCGGGCGAAGCCGAGCCCGCGTCCAGATAGAGATTGGTGGCGGATGGCGACGGCGGCCCGCCGGTGCCGCGGGACGCATGACCGGTGGTTTCCAGCCCCAACTGCCGGGATGACCGGAGATCGAGGAACCAGGTGGTGAGCACCCCGTTTTCGATCACCGCCCGGCGGGTATTGGCCACGCCTTCGCCGTCGAAGGGCTTGGACCGCAGCCCCCGCTGCCGGTGTGGATCGTCGATGATGTTGATGCCCGTCCCGAACACCGCCTCTCCCATGCTGTCCTTGAGGAAGCTGGTGTCACGGGCGATGGCCGAACCGTTAACCGCCTGCGCCAGGTGCCCGACCATGGACCGCGAGATGCGGGGATCGAACACGATCGGGACCTCGGCGGATTCGGCCTTGCGGGGGTTGAGGCGTTTCACCGCCTTCTCGCCGGCGATGCGTCCCACCTCGGCCGGCGAGGCCAAATCCTCGGCATAGACGGCCCCGGAATAGTCGTAGTCGCGCTCCATCCCCGTGCCTTCGCCGGCCAGCACCGAGGCGCTCACCGAGAAATGCGTGCCCGAATAGGCCCGGGCGAGCCCATTGGAGGCGGCGACGGCGATGGCCGCCCGGCCCCAGCCGGCTTCGGCGCCCTCCGAATTGGTGACGCCCTCGACGGCCCGGGCCGCCTCCTCCGCTTCGCTCGCCCAGCCGACCAGTGTTTCGGTGGCCGGTTCCTCGGGGTCGGCCATGTCGAGGGTCGGCGGGTTCGCCGCCAACTGACCGGTATCGGCCAATCCGCAAAAAGGATCTTCGGGCACATTCCTGGCCATGGCGACGGCGCGCACCGCCAGCTCGTCCAGTGCTTCCGCGCTCATGTCGGAAGACGAGACGATGGCTTGGCGCTTGCCGGCGAACACCCGAAGCCCTATGTCGGCGTTTTCGGAGCGCTCCAGTTTTTCCGGATTGCCGAGCCGCTGGGCGACGGACAGCGAGACGCTCTCAACATGGACGGCATCCGCCGCATCGGCGCCCTCGGCCTTGGCCTTGTCGATCAGATCGCTGAGCTTGTTTAGGTGGTCGGCGGGATCGGCCATTCCTCGTTTCCTGGTTCAGATTACTTCCAAATGGGCTTACCGCTGCCCGGCAGTCCCAGCGTGTCCCACATCTCGGACACCCGATCAATCACCTCGTCGGACATGCGGATTTTCCGGCCCCAGTCCCGGTCGGTCTCGGACGGCCATTTGTTGGTGGCGTCGAGCCCCATCTTGCCGCCAAGGCCGGAGACCGGCGAGGCGAAGTCGAGATAATCGATGGGGGTCTGGTCGATGAGGGTGACGTCGCGCACCGGGTCCATGCGGGTGGAGATCGCCCAGATCACGTCCTTCCAGTCCCGGGCGTCGATATCGTCATCCACCACGATCACCATCTTGGTGTAGAGGAACTGCCGCAGGTAGGACCAGACGGCCATCATCACCCGCTTGGCGTGGCCCGGATAGGCCTTCTTGATGGAGACGACGGCGACCCGATAGGAGCACCCCTCGGGCGGCAGCCAGAAATCGGCGATTTCCGGGAACTGCTGGATCAGCAGCGGGATGAACAGCTCGTTCAGCGCTTCGCCGAGGACGCTCGGCTCATCCGGCGGCCGGCCGGTGTAGGTCGAGAGATAGATCGGGTCTCGGCGCATGGTGATGGCCGAGATCCTGAATACCGGAAATTTTTCGACCGCGTTGTAGTAGCCCGTGTGATCGCCGTAGGGCCCTTCGTCGCCGTACTCGGTGAGCGAGACGTGACCCTCGAGAACGATCTCGGCCTCCGCCGGGACCATAAGGGGCACCGTCTTGCAGTTCACCAGTTCGACCTTCTCGTTCCGGAGCAGTCCGGCGAACTGGTATTCGGACAAGGTGTCCGGCACCGGGGCGACGGCGGCGAGGATGGTGCCCGGATCGGCGCCGATCACCGCGGCGGCCGGAATTTCGGTCTCGCCTTCCGCTTTGGCGTGGTGTTGGGCGCCGCCCCGATGTTTGAGCCACCGCATCAGCGTAGTGTCCTTGCCGGTCACCTGCAGGCGGTAGACGCCCAGATTGAAATCATCGTCGTTGTCGGAGCCGGGCGCCCGGGTGACGATCGCCGGCCAGGTGATCAGCGGCGCGGGTTCGCCGGGCCAGCAGCTCTGGATGGGCAGCTTGCCGAGGTCGATGTCGCCGCCCTGCCGGACCACCTCCTGACAGGCGCCGTTCGACACCGTCTTGGGCTTCATGGCCATGGCGGTCTTCACCAGCGGCAGCATGTCGATGGCTTCGCGCCAGCCGCCGGGCGGCTCGGGCTGGCGCAGGAAAGCCAGGGTTTCACCGAACGCGCGCAGTTCGCCCGGCTCCCGGCCCATGCCCCAGGCGACCCGCTCGACGGTGCCGAACAAATTGGCGAGCACCGGCATCGGGAATTTCTCACCGCTTCCCCCGACCACATTCTCGAACAACACCGCGGGCCCGCCTTCGGCCATCAGGCGGGTCTGAATTTCGGTGATTTCGAGCGCCGGCGACACCGGCGCGGAAACCCGGTTCAGCCGGCCCTTTTGCTCGAGACGGGCGATGAATTCCCTGAGGCTCTTGTAAGCCATGTACGTTTTCCCGGTTGCCGTCCGGACACGCTGTCCCCCGGCGGAGCCAACCACACTGGAAGGCGAGCCTTTGGTCAAGGCAAACGTCTGGTTTCTCGCCGGATTGTGCACCCGGCAGGTGAGGGGCGGGGTAAAGGCCGGCGCAGACGAAATCGAAGCGGGCGGTTTTCCGCCCCGGCACCTCGTGCCCAAAGTCATCCATATGCGCTTGGACCCGCCGGCGGGACCGACCGGCAAACTCTATCGCCGGGGGCTCCGATCCGACGCGGAATCGGTGGTCTAAATCGCCCTAGTGCAGCGCAAAATGGTTATCCACCGGCAACGGGCCAAAAAAAATATACTTCTCCCCAGGTTCCACAGGGGTGTGGATGAAATAGGGGTTGTGCGTCAACTCTCCTCCACGCTAGCCTAAAGGTGGATCAAGAAGCGACTGTGGATCGCGAGTGAAGCGGAAGCGGAAGGGTCCGATCAGGGTTCCCCAGGGATCTCTTCGGAGATGACAGAGGATTTCTGATTAGGAGCGGCCTCGCCGGGCGACCGGCGGGGCCGTTCTGCTATTCGACGACGCGCCGATAGAGATGCCAGGTGGCGTGGCCGAGGACCGGGAACACGATCACCAGCCCGGCGAGCGCCGGCAGGGTGCCGAGCAACAGCGCCATCGCGACAACAAACCCCCAGACCGCCATGACCACCGGGTTGTGAACCACCACGTCGACCGAAACCATGATCGCCGTGCCGGCCGTCACGTGGCGGTCGATGATCAGCGGAAACGACACCACGCTGATGGCCAGTGCGATCATCGCGAACAAAAGGCCGATGCCGTTGCCGAACACGATCAGCACCCAGCCCGGACCGGTGGTCAGAATCTCGGCCGCGAACTCACCAAAGGTCGGTGGCGCCGGAAAGCCGAGGGTTGCGTGGTAAATGGTCATCGCCACCGAGAGCCAGAAGCCGAACAAAATCGTCAGGATCACCCCCAGGCTAACCAGCGAACCCACCGCCTTGTGGCGAAAGATGTTAAACGCCTGACGAAAGGTGATGTTCCGGCCCATCTCCCGCTGGCGGCTCAATTCGTAGAGCCCCAAAGCCAGGAATGGCCCGAGGAGCGCAAACCCGGTGAGGATCGGAAACACCAACGGGATCAGCCGTTGGTCGGTACCCACCCAAAAGGCGATGAGCATAATCAGCGGGATAAGAAAGATGATGAAAATGGCGTGAGTCGGGCGCGCGTTGAAGTCTTCGAGGCCCTTGATGACCGACTGGCGCAGGTCCTCGAGGCTTATGGTGCGGACTCGGTACGAGACCGAAGCCGAGCCCGTATCCGGAAGAACGGTGTCCTCTGCCATAACTCACTCAGTATAGAACAGGCCGGATCAAAAGTCATTCGAGCGACCACAAGACGTTGAAAACGCTCAACCTTATGCGGCAAGCCTGACCTCCGATGTATCCGGCAATGTGAACGGCGGCATGGTCACCGTCCGGACATCGCCGACGGAGGGCAGTTGGACACGTTTCTCGGCATCGGCGACCGCCGTTCCGCTACTCGGACCGCAAATCCGGTTTGAGCCGAAAAGAAAGGGCGGCCCCTGAGAGCCGCCCTCTTAATGCCCGGGTCCTTATCCGGCTTACTTGGCGAAGCCCATGGCCTTGGCGGCGGCCGCATAAATCGGCTTCGGCACCGCCAGCACCCGCTTGATCAGACCTTCAAGCTCCTCACCGGTCATCGGGTTGACCGGCAGCTTGGCCTTTTTCATGTCGGCGAGGAAGGCCTCGTCCTTCATGGTCGCCTGGAAGGCGCGGCGCAACAGCGCCAGCCGTTCGGCGGGAACGCCATCCGGCACGAAGTAGGACCGTCCGAAGGTCGAGCCGATGGCGATCACCTCGAAAATGCCCTTCTGAGTGTCGTCCTTGGCAAGCTCCAGGAAGGTCGGCGTGTTGGGTAGGGTCGGATCCCGCTTCAGGCCGTCCTGGACGATCGGGAACAGCTTGTTCTCGGCGATGTATTGGGGCGAACGGGTGAGGACGCTGAGCCAGGAAGCCCCGCGGCCCTGAGTTTCGTTCTGCTCCATTGCCTTGTTCAGGCCGCCGATGCCGTTATAGCCGGTGATCATCTTGAAGTTGGTGCCCAAATACGCATTTAGCAGACTCGGATAGATGAAGGTCGGAGAGGACTTGCCCGTCGCGCCGATCTTGATTTCCTTGCCCCTGGCTTCCTTGATGCTTTTGGCGCCCGCGGTGTGCCATAGGGCCACCATATTGACGATCGGCGAGACGTTGCCGACCCAGCCCCACTTCGTGGCGTCATACCGGCCGGCACCCGGACGCAGGAACTGGCTGACCGGAATCGATTGCTGGGTGATGCCCATCACCGTGCCGTCTTTCGGCACCGCGTTGTGGATGAAATTGGCCGCGACCATGCCGCCCGACGATCCGCCCTTAATTTGCAGGACGATCTTCGGGTTACCCGGAATATGCCTGCCCATGTGGTTGGCGAGCAGGCGGGAATAAGCGGCGTAGGTGCCGCGGTTGGACGCGCCGACCACCAGGGTGATCTGCTTGCCGGCGTAGAAGCCTTGTGCGGACGCGGGTTGAACCGTGACTCCAAACGCCATGAGTCCCGCGGCCGCTAGGCCAAGTGTAGTCAGATACTTCATCGAGTGCCTCTCCAGACTGTCTTCCAATAGCGGATCATGATCATCAATCGTAGGCACGCGGTCGGACTTATCCAAGCGGAATCGAACCTAGAAGAAATTGAACATGGGATCGGTACGCAAGACAGGCCACAGGCCGCCGATTACGGTCTGCGGCCAGGGCACGTGCAAGATTTGGTGAAACAGACCATAGGAGACGAGCCACGTGCCGGCGGAGACGCCCAAGGTCATTTGCCAACTCTCCCGGCCGACCAAGCGGATATAGGCGATCATGAACACCAACATCGCCGGCATCAGGCCGATGATCGCGGCAAGGGCGAAATAGCCGAAGCACCAGAGGAAATAGGCCACCGCCCGGGCCCGGATGGTTCCCTTGTCCAGATCGCCGAAGTCGGTCACCAGGTCCAGATGGCGGCCGCCGGTCAAATCCTCGGCTTCGCCGCCGCCGGAGCCGCCGCCCGTCTGCGCGGCTCGCTCGGCCTGAACCCGGTCCCGCGGGCTGATGCCTTTCAGCGCCTGAATGTATTGGGGGCTGAGGAACAGGTGGAAGGTCAGCATGATCAGGGTGAAGGCGATACCGACGGTGCCGATGGCGCGGGGGAACAGGAAGGAACGGAAATCCCAGTCCTGGGATGCCCAGATTGCGCCGCCGAAGATGGCCAACGCGATCAGGCCGAGGATCGCATTGGTGTCCAGCTTGTCCGTCTGAAGCTGGAAGCTGAACGGCACACGGGGCCCTTCCTGTCTTCGCTTGGTGACGTAATAGTTGATCAGTGGGCGCAACAATCCGTAGAGGGTGATCAGCAGGATGACCAAGGTCACCGGGCGCCACATCCACGCCCAGGAATAGACGTTGGCCGAGATGAAGAGATAGCTCTCGATCAATCCGCCGAGCACGAAACCGAGCAGCAGCGGCGGGCGCGGCCATTTGAGCCGCTTCATGGCGAAGCCCAGAAGGCCGAAGCCGAGAAGCGTATAGATGTCGCCCCAGGCGTTCTTGCCCTGGAATGCGCCGAGGAAAATAATCGCCAGGACCACCGGCGCCAGAATGCCGATGCGGATCACCGCCACCTTGGCGAACTGGTTGGCGAACAGGAAGCAGACCCCGGCGCCGAGGATGTTGGCGAGCGCGATGCTCCACACCAGGGTGTAGGTGACGTCGAGGTTCTTGGACAGCATGTCCGGGCCCGGGACCAGACCATGGATAATGAACGCCCCCAGGATCAGCGCCATGGAAGCGGTGCCGGGCACGCCGAAGGCGATGGTCGGCACCAGGGAGCCGCCTTCCTTGGCGTTGTTCGAGCTTTCCGACGCGATAACGCCCCGGACGTCACCGGTGCCGAAGGATTCCTGGGCGCCTTTCTCCGTCCGTGCCGCGTGGCCGTAAGCCACCCAGTCGAGGATCGGCGCGCCGATGCCGGGCACCGCGCCGAGGCCGGCACCGATGGACGAGCACCGGAGGACGAGAAACCAGTGCCGGACCGCGTCCTTGACGCCCAGCCACTGGTCGCGGCGGGTGATCTTGGCCTTGCTGTCGACCTGGATCGCGGACCGTTGGATCACCATGTCGGCGATCTCCGGGATGGCGAACAGACCAAGCGCAATGGGCACGATCCGGAAGCCGTCATAGAGATAGAGGGTATCGAAGGTCCAGCGCAGCGTACCGCCGGGATCCTCGCCGGTGCCGGCGAAAATCAGGCCGAGACACACAGCGACCAGGCCTTTCATCGGCGAGCCGCCGGCCAGCACCGCGGCGAGCGACAGGCCGAAGATACAGATGGCCAGCAATTCCGGCGAGGCGATGGCCAGCATCACCGGGCGCAGGATGGGCAGGCTGATACCCAGCAGGACCGCGCCGAACAGCCCGCCGATCACCGAGGCGGTAAACGCGGCGCCGAAGGCCCGGCCCGCCTCGCCGCGCCGCGCCATGGGAAATCCGTCAAGGATGGTGGCCGCTGAAGCGACGGTGCCCGGTACGCCGAACAAGACGGCCGGAATGGTATCCGAGGTCGCCGACACCGCGGACAGACCCATCAAGAACGCCAGCGCCGTGAACGGGTCCATGGAAAAGGTGAAGGGCAGCAGCAGGGACAGGCCGACCAAACCGCCTAGTCCGGGGATCACGCCGAGGATCAACCCAATGAAGACGCCGAGAGCCAGAAAGCCCAAGCGTAGCGGGTCGCTCAGCGCGACGGCGGCTTTCACCGCCATGTCGAACATCAGTTCCAATATTTATTCTCCCGAGGTGTCTCCCGGCGGCACGCCGTAATTTGATGGTAGCGGCAATAGTAGGCACCGCCTACCGGGAAACGGATCACGCGCAGTTCAATTTATCTCCAGGATGACATTGCCCATGTGCTTTGCGGCCTCGACCATTTCGTGGGCGGCGGCGATATCATCCAGCGGGAAGCGGGCGGCGATGGTGGTGGTGAGCGCGTCGGCGGCCAGCATCTCGTTGAGATAACTGACCCCTTCGGCGATTTCGGCTTCCGTGAGCTCATAGACGATGAACCACTTGAGCGCCGCGGCCCGCATGATGAAGTCCTGAGAGGGCACTTCGGCGTTTGGTTGGCCCGTGCCGTAAATGATCGACGTGCCGCCCGGCGCCAGAATGCGGCCATAAAGGAGGCCGTTGGCCGCGATATCCACTTCGACGATGCGGTCGGCGCCCATGCCGTCGGTCAGCGCCTCGACCCGCTCAGGCACATCTTCGTCCCGGTAATTGATCACCTCATCGGCGCCGGCCGCTTTCACGTAATCGGCCTTCTCGGCACTGGAGACGGTGGTGATCACCCGCGCGCCGGCATGCTTGGCGATCTGGACCGCCTGATGTCCGACCGCGCCGGCGCCCCCTTGCACCAGAAGGGTCTGCCCTTCGACGGGTCCGTCAAACAACACCGCCCGGTGGGCGGTGAGGAACGGGATCCCGAAGCAGGCGGCTTCTTCGTTGCTGGCATGCTCCGAGGCCGGCACCACATAGCGCCGGGGCACGACGATGTATTCGGCAGCCGTGCCGAAGGGCCGTTTCCACTGGCCATTCAGGGTCCACACCCGCTGGCCCGCCAGCCCGGCATCGATGCCGTCCCCGATGGCGTCCACCACACCGGCGCCGTCACTGTGGGGAATGATCTTGCGGAACGGCAGCTTCCCTAAGCGGCCGCGCAGCCGTGCCTTCCAGTCCGAAGGATTGATACCCGAGGCCGCCAGCTTGACCCGCACCTCACCGGGACCCGGCTCGGGCGTCTCCATCTCACCCAGTTTCAACACATCCCGGGCCGCGCCCAGTTCCTCATAATTGGCCGCTCGCATATTCAATTCCCCTGATCATGACGGTCCGCTGTTGCCACGGCTTGGACTCTCCTGCAAAGCTAGCCGGGTGCAAGGCTATTCTCGAGGAGTCCCGAAATGCCGGACCAACCCATTCTCATCGTCGGCGGCGGCCTCGGCGGGCTCACCGCGGCGCTGGCCTTGGCGCAGCGGGGGCGGGCGGTCCGCGTGTTCGAGGGGGCGCCGGCGTTCGGCGCCATCGGCTACGGCATCCAGTTCGGCCCCAACGTGTTTCATGTCTTTGACCGGCTTGGGCTGATGGAGCAGGTTATGACCGTCGGTGACGAGCCGGCGGCGGTGACGATGCGGGACGGCTTGAGCGACGAGGAACTCGTGCGCATCCCGACCGATGCCGCGTTCAAGGCGCGGTTCAATTACCCCTACCTGATCGTCCACCGCATCGATCTCCATAACGTCATGATCGACGCCTGCCGGGCGGACAATCATATCGAGCTAATCGCCGATACCCGGATCACCGGCTACGCCAACCGCGACACGTGCGCCGAGATCACCACCGAGGGCGGCGAGACGCATGAAGGCGAGTTGGTGATCGGCGCCGACGGGATCGGCTCGACGCTGCGCGCACGGATGCTCGACGATGGCGGGCCGCTCCCCAACGGCTATGTGGCCCACCGGACCATCATCCCGATGGAGGAGTTGAAGGCGGATGTTCCGACCGATGTGGTGGTGCTGTGGGGCGGACCCGGCTTTCACATCGTTACCTATCCGCTGCGGCATGGGGCGCTGTTCAACATCGTTGCCGTCTTTCGATCGGCCAACGAGGCCCCCCGGGGCGATGTGGAGGCGTACCGGGCGGAGTTGCAGCAGACTTATTCGGGCGCCCACCAATGTCTTCGCGATTTGATCCAGGTGATGGATTTGGAGCGCCGTTTCGTGGTCGGCGACCGTCACCCGGTCCGCAAATGGCATGACGGCCGGGTCTGCCTGCTGGGCGATGCCGCGCACCCGACCCTCCAGACCTTGGCTCAAGGTGCCTGCATGGCCATCGAGGACGGGTTTCATCTGGCGGGACTGATCGATCAGGGGGGCGGTCACGAGGAGGTCTTCACCACTTTCGCCGCCGACCGGGTGGTCCGCACGGCGCGCGTCACCCTGGAGAGCCGGGCGATCTGGGAAAACTATCATGGCGACGGCGTCGAGCGGGAGGTCGCCTTCCAGCAATTCCGCGAGCGCTCGGCCGCGGACAGCTACCGCTGCCTCGCCTGGCTCTATGACGGGTTCACCTTCGCCGATTGATCCTTATCAGGGCCGGAAGAATGAGCGCGCCCTAGACTCTTCATAACTCAACCGGGGGAGAGCCACATGAACATCAAGATTGCCGACATCATGGCCAAGCGGGTCATCGTCGCCGAGAAGCACCACACCGTTGGCCATGCGCGGGGAGTCATGGCGCGGAATCGCATCGGTGCGCTGCCCGTGGTCGGTCCGGACAAGGAGGCCCTCGGCATCGTTACCGCCACCGACCTCGTCCGGCGCTTGAAGGACGAGACGCCGGTGAGCCGGATCATGAGCGACGGCATTCACGCGGTGCCGGCCTACAACGACGTCTCGGTGGCCGCCCGGATCATGCGCAAGAACAAGATCCACCATGTGGTGGTGACCGATAACAAGAAGGTGGTCGGGCTGATCAGTTCCTTCGACCTGTTGAGCCTCGTGGACGGCAAGCGCTTCCAACTCAAACAGGCGCCGACGCAGTCGAAAAAGAAATCGGAAAAGGGGCGCTAAACCACCTGTCCCAAAACTATCCCGCCGAACAGCAGCCAGCCGAACAACCGGTTGGACCTGAACTTGCGGAGGCAGTCGTGGGGGTCGTCGAGCTTGACGTCCCGGGACTGCCAGGCCAACTGCACCGCGCCTAAGGCAAGCGCCGCCCAGAACGGCCAGGCGAGCCCGACCAGCCACCCGGAAACGCCGATCAGCGCGATGGCGATGGCGTGGAAGATCCACAGCCACGGCCGGGTCTCGCCCCACAGAAGGACGGCGGTGGACTTCACCCCGATCAGCGCGTCGTCTTCCTTGTCCTGGTGGGCGTAGATGGTGTCGTAGCCCAGCGTCCAGAAGAACCCGGCTGCATAGAGCACCAGGGCGGGCGTCTGGATGTCGCCGCGCACCGCCGCCCAGCCCAACAGCGCCCCCCAGTTGAACGTCAGGCCGAGCACGGCCTGGGGCCAGTGGGTGAAACGCTTGAACAGAGGGTAGGTGAACACCAGCGCCAAGGACGCGGCCCCGACCCCGATGGCGAACAGATTGAACTGCAGCAGAATGACGAGGCCCAGAAGGCACAGCACTCCCATCCAGATCACCGCCTGCCTGACCGTCATCTGGCCCGACGGCAGGGGCCGGTCGGCGGTGCGCGCCACCTGTGCATCGTAATGGCGGTCGGTGATGTCGTTGAAGCAGCAGCCGGCGCCCCGCATGATCATGGCGCCGAGGCCGAACAGGATGACGAGCAATAGTGACGGCCAGCCCGGTGTTGCCAGCGCGATGGACCACCAGCAGGGAAACAGCAGCAGCCAGGTGCCGATGGGCCGGTCGAACCTCGCTAGGTGTATATAGGGCCGCGCGGGCGGCGGCACGAAGCGGTCGACCCACCCCTGCTTGGGGATGTCGCTGTATTCTGTATTGCGGGCGGCGGCGTCGCTCATCATCGCATTATCCGTTCTAGCGGATGCGGACGCAATCTCACCGGCCGTGCTATAGGTCGGGGATGAGCACCGCAAAAGTCCGTTTGTATGTGGAGCACGATCTCGCCGACGGCGCGTCCTTCGAAGCCACGCCGGACCAGACGCACTATCTCGCCGGCGTCATGCGCCTGGCCCCCGGCGATGGCGTCATGCTGTTCAACGGCCGGGACGGGGAATGGCGGGCCGAGATCACCGAGGTGACCCGCAAGTCCTGCCGGTTCGCGGTCCGGCACGGGGAGCGCGGCCAAACAGACGAGGCGGGTCCGTGGCTGCTGTTCGCGCCGGTGAAGCGCAACGGCACCGACCTGATCATCGAGAAGGCTACCGAACTCGGCGCCCAACGCCTGCAGCCCGTCACCACCGAGTACACCAACACCGCCCGCATCAAGCCGGAGCGGCTCCGCGCCGTCGCCATCGAAGCGGCCGAGCAATGCGGGCGCCTGACGCTGCCCGAGATTGGCGGGTTGAAGCCACTGGCGTCCGCGATTTCGGAACTGCCCGCCGACCGGACGCTCTATCACATGGACGAAACCGGGGGCGGCAGGGCCATATCGGAGGTTGTGACGCCCGGCGCAATTGGTGCGCTGCTTACCGGTCCGGAAGGCGGATTTTCGCCATCTGAACTTGATTTATTGAGAAATCTCCCGAATTCTAAATCCATCAGCCTGGGGTCCCGAATCCTCCGTGCGGAGACGGCGGCCCTGGCGGCACTCGCTTGTTGGCAGGCACTTGCCGGGGACTGGCGATAGGGTGAATGGCTAAGTGAGTCGTTCAGGGGAGGCGAAAGAACGGGCGATGGCCGAGGACATCAGCGAGTCGGCACCCATTGAAGGCAAGGCGCATCTCATCGCCTATATGGAGGACGGCTGTACGCCCCCGGATCGGTGGCGGATCGGCACCGAGCACGAAAAATTCGCCTATGATCCCCGCACCTTCATGCCGCTCCCCTACGAGGGCGAAAAGGGGATTCGCGCCATACTCGAAGGACTGACCCGCTTCGGCTGGGAGCCGGTGCTGGAAAACGGAAACCCCATCGCGCTGACCAAACCGGACTACTCGTCGGTCACCCTCGAGCCGGGCGGCCAGGTGGAGCTTTCGGGCGCGCCCCTGGAGACCATTCACCAGACCTGCGGCGAGCTGGGCGATCACCTGAAACAAGTAAAAGAAGTGGCCGAAGAGCTGGCCGTCGGGTTCATGGGCCTCGGCTACCTGGCCAAGGCGCGCTTGGATCAGGTGTCGTGGATGCCCAAGGGCCGCTACAAGATCATGCGGGAATACATGCCCAAGGTCGGCTCCATGGGCCACGAAATGATGCTCGCCACCTGTACCGTTCAGGTGAATTTGGATTTCTCTTCCGAAGCCCGCATGGTGCGCATGTTCCGCGCCGCTCTCGCACTGCAGCCCATCGCCACGGCGCTCTGGGCCAACTCGCCCTTCAAGGAGGGCAGGAAGAACGGCTTTCTGAGCTACCGCTCCCACATCTGGACCGACACCGACCCGGACCGCACCGGCATGCTGCCCTTCGTCTTCGAAGACAGCTTCGGGTTCGAGCGCTACGTCGACTACATGCTCGATGTGCCCATGTATTTCGTTTACCGGAACGGCAACTACATCGATGCGTCCGGACAGTCGTTCCGGGATTTCATGAAAGGCGAACTGCCGGCGCTGCCGGGCGAAATCCCGACCATCTCGGACTGGGTCGATCACCTGACCACCGCGTTCCCCGAGGTGCGGCTGAAAAAGTTCCTCGAAATGCGGGGCGCCGACGGCGGACCGTGGGGTTACCTCTGCGCGCTGCCCGCCTTCTGGGTCGGGCTGTTGTACGACGACGATGCGCTGGCGGCGGTCGAGGAACTGATCGAGGACTGGACCATCGAGGAGATGCAGGCGCTCCGCCGCCATGTGCCCAAGGAAGCGCTGCACACCCGATTCCGCGGCGGTACGTTACAGGACCCGGCCATCAGGACACTGGACATCGCCCATGACGGATTGCGCGCCCGGGCGCGCCTCGACCGCTCGGGCCAGGACGAGACCCACTTCCTCCAGCCGTTGATCAAGATCGCCAAGTCGGGCAAGACCCCCGCGGAGGAGTTATTGGAGCTCTACGACACCGTGTGGGGCGGCAGGGTCGATCCGGTGTTCAAGTCCCAGTCCTATCTGGAGGAAGCCGGGCAAGTCTCCGCCGCCAGCGGATGACCCCCCGCACGCATGCGCTTTGGGACGGCCAACAGGTCGACAACCTCCAGACGGCGCGGTTCGTGAAGCCGCTTGTGGAATAGGAGCATCCCCCCATGTTTTATGAGCCGAAGAACAACGATCACGGACTTCCCTACAACCCGTTCAAATCCTGTTGCATTCCCCGGCCCATCGGCTGGATATCGAGTTTAGATGCCGAGGGGCGGGCCAACCTCGCGCCGTTCAGCCAGTTCCAGAACCTCACATTTGATCCGCCCTACATCATGATTTCCGCCAACCAAAATGAATTGGGATTGCGTAAGGACACGGTTTCCAACGCAGAAGTCACCGGCGAGTTCGTCTGGAACATGGCGACATATGACCTGCGTGAAGCGGTGAACATTTCCGGTATGGCGCTGCCACCCGACGAAGACGAATTTGAGCGGGCCGGCTTGCAGAAGCTTCCCTCAAAACTGGTTGAGGCCCCCCGGGTTCATGGCTCTCCGGTCCATTTCGAATGCCGCTACCACACCACGCTACGGCTTCCCGGCAACGGTACTATGGGCACAGCCGATATCGTAATCGGCGAGGTGATCGGCATCCATGTCGACGACGAGTTCATTACCCCGGACGGCAAGATCGACGTTTTAAAGGCCCGGCCCATCGCCCGGCTCGGCTACTACGACTACACCTCCATTGAAAGCATCTTTGAGATGCGCATCCCCGAAGGGGAAGGCGCTCTTCATGGCGGCATGGAAGGTGACCCCACTAAGGCAGAGTCCAACTAACGTTCGATCGGTCCGTGTTCCGTCCCCTTGCCGTAGGTGAGGAACGGCATCTCGCCTGCGGTGACCGCGTCGATGTAATGCCAGGTGCCGCGGGGGACGATCAGGGCGTGGCCGCGTCGCCCGCGATATCGATGAAGGTGTCGCCGGGGACGAACGGCCCGGACAAGAGGATTAGACCTCGGTCCCGCCGACGGTGAGGCTGTCGAGCTTCAGGGTCGGCTGGCCGACGCCCACCGGCACGCCCTGGCCGTCCTTGCCGCAGGTGCCGACGCCGGGATCGAGGGCCATGTCGTTGCCGATCATGGAGACGCGGGTCAGCGCATCGGGGCCGTTGCCGATCAGGGTCGCGCCCTTGACCGCCGGGCCCACCTTGCCGCCCTCGATCTTGTAGGCCTCGGTGCACGTGAAGACGAACTTGCCCGAGGTGATGTCCACCTGGCCGCCGCCGAAATTGACCGCGTAGAGCCCATGATCCACCGAGGCGAGGATCTCTTCCGGGTCCTGCTCGCCGTTGAGCATGATGGTGTTGGTCATCCTCGGCATGGGCGCGTGGGCGTAGCTTTCGCGCCGTCCGTTGCCGGTGGCGGCAGCCCCCATGAGCCGCGCGTTCATCCGGTCCTGCATGTAGCCGGTAAGCATACCGTCCTCGATCAGCGTCGTCCTCTGGGTCGGCGTGCCTTCATCGTCGATGGTCAGCGACCCCCGCCGGTCGGTGAGGGTGCCGTCATCGACCACCGTGACCCCCTTGGCCGCGACCCGCTCGCCCATGAGCCCGGAGAAGGCCGACGTCTTCTTACGGTTGAAGTCGCCCTCCAATCCATGACCGATGGCCTCGTGGAGCAGGATGGCGGGCCAGCCCGGGCCCAGCACCACCGGGATTTCGCCGGCGGGCGCCGCAACCGAGTCCAGGTTCACCAGAGCCTGGCGGTAAGCCTCGTCGACCGCCGCGTGCCAGGTATCTTGCGTGAGGTACTGGTCGTAGGCCGTGCGGCCGCCGGTGCCGTAGGAGCCCTGCTCCATCCGGTCGCCATTGCCGACCACACAGGAGACGTTCAAGCGCACCAGGGGCCGGATATCGGCGGCGCGGGAGCCGTCGGCGCGGATGATCTCGACCGCCTGCCACTCGCCCATCAGGGAGACCGAGACCTGCTTCACCCGGTCGTCCTTGGACCGCGCGTAAGAATCGATATCGGTCAACAGCCTCACCTTGGTCTCGAAGGGAGTGAGCGAGAGGGGGTTGATGTCCCCGTAGAGGGTTTGGTTGGTGCCCGCCGGTCCGTCGGCGAGCGTGCCGCCGTGCCCCGCATGGACCGCCCGCACCGTATCGGCGGCACGCTTCAAGGCCGCCTCGGAGAGTTCATTTGAGTGGGAGTAGCCGGCTGTCTCGCCCGCCACCGCCCGAAGGCCAAAGCCTTGGGTGGTGTCATAGCTGGCGTTCTTCAGCTGTCCGTCATCGAAGACGAAGGCCTCGGACTGGGCGTATTCCAGAAACAGCTCCCCGTCATCGGCGCCGTTCAGCCCATCGCCGACGATCCCGTCGACCCGGGCCTGATCGAGACCGGTGCGGGCAAAAAACAGGTCTTCGGCGGCGGCGATATCGGACATGATGCGTTCCCCGGGGGTTGGCGTGTGGGCGATTGTTCACCCCATCATATAGCCTGCGGACGGCCTCGCGAAAGCGCCGATCCGTCAAATTCCGTTTACCGGTCGCCGCCTTGAAGCCGCCACAATTGCAGGCGTAGACTGCCGCCTATGAGAACAGCCGTTCCCATTCTGCTCGCGATAATTGTCTGGCCTTTGCCCCAAGCTTCGTCGGCCCAGGGGACTGAAATCCGCCGCATCACTCAGACGACGGCGACCAGCGAGTGTATTGGTGACGGGTTTGATCCATTGTGCACCTTGGAAACCATGCTTGCCTGCCGGGCCCGGCAGATCAAAGCGTTCTGTGATATCGCGGGGTGGCATATGGGACCGGATCGTGCCCACAATCTCGAATACCGCATTGTCTCCCGGGAACGCTTCCTAAATCGTGGCTACCCTCTGATGCCGGATGGTCAGATGGCAATGTACCCCGAGTCCGTCGAGTTCGGGGTCGACGAGCGTCAATGTACCCCGGGCCTGCCAAAATGCCCGAACACCGAATGGGAGAGGACATATTACCTGGTTGGTCGTGGTGCCGGTGAGTGGAGTATATTCGCTGCCGGCTACAAGCCGTTCGACGAGTAACCAGCGATTTACTCCTGTTTGCTGCCGAACCAATTGCCCGTGAACGGCGAGGGGTCAACCGAATTGCCGTTCTGGTGCACCTCAATGTGAACGTGATTTTTCATTCCCGCACCGTGCCGGGCACGGTCCTGCATGACGCCTAACACGTCGCCGGCCGAGACCTTCTGCCCACGCTTAAGTTCCGAACCATCCACGTAAAACAGCTTCACGCGCGTTCCATCCGGCGTATCGATCCAAATTGAGTCAAATTGCTTGTGGAGTTTGTGGCCGGCTCCATAGACCGTTCGAACCTGCACTGTTCCCGACACAGGCGCCCGCACTTCAGTCCCCGGTTCGGCAAGAATATCGATGCCTTGATGGGTCCGGGTTCCTCCGCCGCGTCTCGCGCCAAAATGTCCGGCTCCCGCCGGATCGTTGCGGATGACGGGACTATCCACGGGTGGCAATAGCTGAAGCTGAGGTCTTTTTGGCGGCTCCGGTTTCCGTCCCGGCACCGGAGCGGCAGGATCCATTTCCCGGGCCTGCGCCATTGCGTCCATTGCCCGATTGATGCGTTTCGACTCTTCAGAACCCACGGAATCCGGCGACAGCGGCGGAGGGGGTGGTTTGATCAGCGGTCGCGGCGTTTTAGTCCGAGTTTTGCCTGAATGGTCTAACGTCCCCAGGATCACCGGCCGGCGAGGTCCCGATGGAAGCGCCGATTGTTTTGGGGCCGCTTGAGTGACGGACTGGGCCACTGGCCCCGACGGCCATGGATTGTCCGGTCGCTCCGAGATGGGCTCGGCCAACGACGTGTTCAGCCGCTCGGCCAGTTTGGCCGCCGTCGGACCCTGGGTGCGCATGAAACCGTCGACGGTGAGGTGGTTGTCCCGCTGGAAGCGTTCCAGTCCGGCGTAAATGTCGCTTGCCGGATTGGTGGACCCGAAGACGGGCTTCCGCATCACGCCGAGGCGCCGCAAGGCCCGGTCCACAAGGTTGGCGTCGTCGGGATCGTCCAGCATGCCCTTGCCGAACGACATGTTCAGAGGAAAGAAGATACTCATGGATTCCGCCCCGATATCGTTGGACTGACTTCTAATTTAATTCCAAAATAAGGCGGAATTATGGCGAGAAATTATAATTATTAATTTGGTTCCGAGAAGCGGCTTTCAGACCAAATGCGGTTCAAACCCCCTTGACCGCCGCACCGCAAATATTATGCTCACAGCCACGTGGTGATTTGTTCGACCGGCTTGCGGCCACGTTAAACAAACGAGCTAAAAGGTCGGCGCTGAGGAAGCCCCGACCATCACCGGCCGGGGCTTTTGCTTTTTCGCAAGGGCCCGGGCCGCCGGAAAAGAGGCACGAGGAGCCAAAAGGGAGAAGTGCGTTATGCCTAGGGACAGCGCGGACGGTAAGAAATACCGCCAACAGACCAATCTGGTGCGGGGCGGGCTCGACCGCTCTCATTTCGACGAGCTTTCGGAGGCCATGTATCTGAGCTCCAGCTACGCCTACGCCTCGGCGGAGCAGGCGCAGCGGGCCTTCAAGGGCGAAGAAGACCATTATCTCTATTCCCGTTACGGCAACCCGACCGTCACATTGTTCGAGGAGCGCCTCGGGCAGATGGAGGGCGCCGAGATCTGCCAGTCCACCGCGTCCGGCATGGGCGCCATGTTCGGCGCCTTGGCCTGCATGTTGAAGGCCGGCGACCGGCTGGTGGCTTCCAAGGCGCTGTTCGGGTCGTGCGACTACGTCTGTACGGTGCTGCTGCCCCGCTACGGGGTGGAGACGGTGACCGTGGCGTCGTCCGACCTGGACGAGTGGGAGCAGGCGCTGTCGAAGCCGGCCAGTGCCGTGTTCCTGGAAAGCCCGTCCAATCCCATGACCCAGGTTCTGGATATTCCGGGGATCGCCGATCTGGCCCACAAGGCGGGCGCCCGGCTGATCGTCGACAATGTGTTCGCCACGCCGATCTTCCAGCAACCCCTGGAATTCGGCGCCGACATCGTCATGTACTCGACCACCAAGCACATCGACGGCCAAGGCCGGACGCTGGGCGGCGCCATCCTGACCAATGACGGGGATTATTACGAAGACTATCTCCGCATGTATATCCGCCATACAGGCCCGACCTTGAGCCCGTTCAATGCCTGGCTCCTGACCAAGTCCCTGGAGACCCTCGATATGCGGGTCCGCCGGCAGGCGGCCAACGCGGCCCAGATCGCCGACTGGCTTCTGGACCGGAAGCAGGTGACCAAGGTGATCTTCCCCGGCCACGACAGCCATCCCCAGGCGGACCTGATCAAGAAGCAGATGAGCGGGCCCGGCACCATGGTGGTGTTCGAACTCGACGGCGATCAGGCCCGGACGTTCAAGTTCATGAACGCGCTGGAGATCATCGACATCTCCAACAATCTGGGCGACGCCAAATCCATGGTCACCCATCCGACCACCACCACCCACCAGCGGATGAGCGAGGAAGAACGCGCGACGCTGGGCATCCACGAAAACATGGTGCGCCTCTCGGTGGGCCTCGAGGATCCGCTGGATCTCATCGAGGACATCGAGCAGGCGCTTCAGGCATAGAAGCCAAGGGGAGGCACAGGAAAATGGCAGACGGATACGCAGGCGACGTTTCACCCAAGGATGCCTGGGAATGGCTGAAGGATGATGCCGGTACGGTGCTGGTGGACTGCCGCACCGCGGCGGAATGGAATTATGTGGGCCTCCCCGACCTCACGGAGCTGGGCAAGGAGACCGTCACCGTCGAGTGGGTGGATTTCCCGGCCAATGAGCGGAACCCGAACTTCGTCGATCAGGTCAAGGCGGCCGGGATCGGCCCCGATCAGCGGGTGCTGTTCCTCTGCCGCTCGGGCGTGCGCTCCATCGGTGCCGCCAAGGCGCTGACCGAGGCCGGGTGCGGCCGGGCTTACAACATTTTGGAGGGCTTCGAGGGCGACAAGGACGATACCGGCCACCGGGCGACGGTGGGCGGCTGGAAAGTCGCCGGGCTCCCCTGGAAGCAATAGGCGGCAAAACCCCTTGGCGGGAGAGTCGTTGAAGGTGTAATACCGCCCCCATGATCCCAATTTCCGTGGCCCGGTAACCGCGAGCAACCGTCCCGCATGGCAGATCCAGATAGTTCCGGAAGCACCGGGACCGCCGCCCTATCCGTGGTGGTGCCGGTGCACAACGAAGCCGACAATATCGAGCCCCTGGTGAGCGAGATCGCCGGCGCGCTCGGCGGCAGGCTCGCCTACGAGATCGTTTATGTGGATGACGGGTCCACCGACGGCACCTGGGCAACGTTGGAAAGCGCCGCCGCCGACCGGCCCGAACTCCGCGCCGTGCGTCATGCCGCGCGGTCGGGGCAGAGCTCGGCCATCATCACCGGCGTCCGCCAGGCCAAATCCTCAGTCATCGCCACCCTCGATGGAGATGGGCAGAATGACCCGGCCGATATCCCGAAGCTTCTATCCGTATACGAAGGCCGGGACGCGGGTTCCAGACTCATGGTCTGCGGCAACCGGGCGAGCCGCAAGGATACGGGCTGGCGGCGGCTCGCCTCCCGTATCGCCAACAACGTCCGGGGCGCGCTGCTCCGGGACAAGACCCCGGATACGGGCTGCGGGCTCAAGGTCTTCGCCCGGGACGATTTCCTGGGCTTTCCCGCTTTCGATCATCTGCACCGCTTCATGCCGGCCCTGATGATCCGCGCCGGCGGGGCGGTGAGGTCCGTGGATGTGGGGCACCGGCCGCGGGAACGTGGTACCTCCAAATACGGGGTGTGGGACCGGCTGTGGGTGGGGATCGTCGATCTCGCCGGTCTGCTGTGGCTGATCCGGCGGCCGACCCGACACAAAATCGACCGGCGCGTCGGCGGCTGAGCATGCTGAACCCCAAATTCGTCATCCGCGGCCTCGCCGTCATTGTCGCCCTGGTGGCGCTGGGCGTGGGCTTGCGCGTTCTCGGCATCGATCAGGAATCCGGCGCCGAGCTGATCGACAAGTGGGTCCGGGATCAAGGCCTCACCGGCGAGGCGCTGTTCGTCCTCGCCGCCGGTCTGGCGACGGCCTTTGCGCTCCCCCGGCAGTTGGTGGCGTTCCTGGGCGGCTACGCCTTCGGCCTGGTCGAAGGGACGCTGCTCGCGGTCGCGGGTGCCGCGTTGGGCTGTGCGCTGACCTTCATGTTCGCCCGCTGGGTGGCCCGGGATTGGGTGTCCCGGCACCTGCCCGCGCGCATCCGGAAGGCCGACGCCTTCTTTCTCGAACACACATTTTCCATGACCCTGCTGATCCGGCTGCTGCCCGCCGGCAGCAACTTCCTGACCAATCTGGCCGCCGGTGTGTCGAGCGCCAAGTTTCCTTTGTTCCTGACCGGCTCGGCCATCGGCTACATCCCGCAGATGGTGGTGTTCGCGCTCCTCGGCAGCGGCATCAATCTCGATCCGGCACTGCGGATTTCCGGCAGCGTCGTGTTGTTCTTTGTTTCCGCCGGGCTCGGGATTTATCTCTTCCGGCGGTTCCGGCACGGCCGCACCTTCGACCGCGCCGTCGACGAAGCGGTCGAGGCCGATGAGACCCAGGTCGAAGATAAACCGACGGCGTAGTTGGTGCGGGCTCCGGCTGTGCCCCCCTCCTCAATGCAAATACGTTGAACTGTCGATGATCTTGTATTCAGCCGGTTTGATCAGTTCCCTGGAGGCGATCTTCACTGAGTGGAGTTTGCCGTCCAGGCTTTCTTGCCAGTAGTTGAGGAATTTGCGGATGGCCGGGAAATTGGGCGCCAGGTCCATGGTCTGCCAGATGAATGTCTGCAGCAGCTCCGGATGGTCCGGCAGGTGGTAAAAGATTTCGGCGGTGGTTAGGCGGTAGCCGTTCAATTGTTTCTCGAAATCGCGATGTCTCATGTTTTCTCCGTCACAAGTACGCCACGGCGAAAGTGTGGGGCCGTTCGGCGATCCGAATCAACAAAAAATGTTTTAAATCAGAGGGTTGGCACCGATCCCGGGAGAGTGCTGCCAATGTGCGTCGCGGGCCGGCAAAGTGCCCGAAAAAAAAATGCCGGCAAGGCCTTGACGATTGAAAACATTGGACTAAATTCCCTGGCAGTCCTGGGTCGAGAGTGCTAATTCGGCCTGGATTTCAGTGAAATATGGAGGAATACAATGGGCTTTCAGCCATTGCATGACCGGATTTTGGTCCGGCGTCTCGAAGAAGACGAAAAAACCGCGGGGGGAATCATCATTCCCGATACCGCAAAGGAGAAGCCCTCCGAGGGTGAGATCGTGGCCGCCGGTTCCGGCGCCAAGGCCGAAGACGGCAAGATCACGCCCCTGGATGTGAAGGTGGGCGACCGGGTCCTGTTCTCGAAGTATGGCGGGACCGAAGTGAACATCGATGGCGAGGAATTGCTCATCATGCGTGAGAGCGACGTTCTCGGCATCCTGACCACCAAGGCCAAGGCCAAGAAGGCCGCTTAAGCGCCAATCTGTTTCAAGGAGATCAAGAAAAATGGCAGCCAAAGAAGTCAAATTCGAGGCGGAGGCCCGCCAGCGCATGCTGGCCGGCGTCGATGTCCTCGCCAATGCGGTAAAGGTGACCCTGGGTCCCAAGGGCCGCAACGTCGTGCTGGAGAAGTCCTTCGGCGCACCGCGCATTACCAAGGACGGCGTGACCGTCGCCAAGGAGATCGAGCTTACCGACAGGTTCGAGAACATGGGCGCGCAGATGGTCCGCGAAGTCGCGTCCAAGACCAACGACGAAGCCGGTGACGGCACCACCACGGCGACCGTGCTGGCGCAGTCCATCGTCCGCGAGGGCGTCAAGGCGGTGTCCGCCGGCATGAACCCGATGGACCTCAAACGCGGTATCGATCTCGCCGTCAATGCCGTGATTGAGGATCTCAAAAAGCGCTCGAGGAAGGTTTCGACCTCCGAAGAGATTGCTCAGGTTGGCACCATTTCCGCCAACGGCGAAAGCGAGATCGGCAACATGATCGCCGACGCCATGGGCAAGGTCGGCAACGAGGGAGTCATCACCGTCGAGGAAGCCAAGAGCCTGCAGAGCACCCTCGAGGTGGTCGAGGGCATGCAGTTCGACCGGGGTTACACCTCGCCGTACTTCGTGACCAACGCCGAGAAGATGATCTGCGAGCTCGAGAGCCCGTACATCCTGATCCACGAGAAGAAGCTCTCCAGCCTGCAGCCGATGCTGCCGGTCCTGGAGGCCGTGGTTCAGAGCGGCCGTCCGCTGCTGATCATCGCCGAGGACATCGAGGGCGAGGCCCTGGCCACCCTGGTGGTCAACAAGCTGCGCGGCGGTCTCAAGGTTGCCGCCGTCAAGGCCCCTGGCTTTGGCGATCGCCGCAAGGCCATGCTCGAAGACATCGCGATCCTCACCAAGGGTCAGGTGATCTCCGAGGATCTCGGCATCAAGCTCGAGAACGTGGCCCTCGACATGATGGGTTCCGCCAAGCGGATCGTCATCACCAAGGAGGAAACCACGATCGTTGAGGGGACCGGCAAGAAGGCCGACATCGAAGGCCGCTGCAACCAGATCCGCCAGCAGATCGAGGAGACCACGTCCGACTATGACCGTGAGAAGCTGCAGGAACGCCTCGCCAAGCTGGCCGGCGGTGTTGCGGTTCTCAACATCGGCGGCGCCACCGAGGTCGAGGTGAAGGAGCGTAAGGACCGCGTCGACGACGCCCTGAACGCCACCCGCGCCGCGGTCGAGGAAGGCATCGTGGCCGGCGGCGGCGTAGCGCTGCTGCGCGCCACCAAGGCCCTCGATAAGACCAAGCCCGCAAACGACGACCAGCGGGTCGGGGTGGACATCGTCCGCCGCGCCCTGCAGACGCCGGTCCGTCAGATCGCCGAAAATGCCGGCGTCGACGGCGCCGTGGTTGCCGGCAAGCTGCTCGAGAACTCGAAGGACAATTTCGGCTTCGACGCCCAGACCCTGGAGTACACCGATCTGGTGTCGGCGGGCATCGTTGACCCGACCAAGGTTGTCCGGGCCGAGATCACCGATGCGGCGTCGATCGCCGGTCTGTTGGTCACCACCGAGGCGATGGTCGCCGAGAAGCCGGAAGACAAGCCGGCGGCTCCGGCGATGCCGCCGGACATGGGTGGCATGGGCGGCATGATGTAAGCCGCCTGACCGTTACGAAGAGGGGCCGCATCCGAAAGATGCGGCCCTTTTTTTGCGCCGTCGCCACGGACATTTGATTGGCGAACGAATCCGGGCTTGCTACAAGGCGCCATGTTCCAGTTTCTCTCCTACTTCTATGGCGGCCTGCCCCAATTGGCGGGGTTGTTTTCGGCATCTTTGGTTTGGCTCGGCCTGGCCGCCATCGGACGCGTTGTTGCGCCGCGGCGTTGGCGGATACCATTCCGGACGGCGGGCACTACTTTGTCTTGGACCCGCGCGGTTCAGGGGAATCGCATGTCATTACCCGTTTTAGCCTCTGGCCTGCCCGACAGTCTGTTGGCTATCTCGCGGCTTTTCACAGGATTTCCGAAGATACGTTGACCCGGTCACTGAGCCGGCCGCAGATAACCCACGTTGTCCTGCATTCGGTAACCGACGCGGTACGGCGTTTCTTCGATCTCGAGCTGGCCGGAAACCGCTCTAGCCGTCTCCGCCGGTCTGGTCCAAGAATTCTGCGGTAACACTGATCGCCTGCGCCAATCCCACCCGCCGCACGTCGACACCGACGGGAAAGGCGTCGAGCAGCCGCGACGGCATGGCCCGGTCCAACATCACCAGCACGCCGTGATCCGCCGCCTGTCGGATTAGTCGGCCATAGGCCTGCTTCAGCCGCAGGCGGGTGATGGAATCGTCGTACCGGCTGCCGCCGAAGGCCTTCTTGCGCTCCCGGTGCAGGATCGTCGGCCGCGGCCATGGAACCCGGTCATAGATCACCATCCGGAGCGACCGGCCGGGCACGTCGATCCCGTCCCGCGCCGCATCCGTCCCGAGCAGACACGAGTCCTCGTCGGCGCGGAATATGTCGATCAGCGTGCCGATATCAAGCGGGTCCACGTGCTGCGCCAGCATGGTGACATCGTTGAGCTCGGACGCTTCGATCAGGCGGGCGTGAACGTTCCGCAACCGGGCGATGGACGTAAAAAGACCGAGTACGCCGCCCCCGGCGGCGAGAATGAGCTCCCGGTATGCGGCGGCGACCGGGTTGGTGTCGTTCTTATCCACATCCGAGATGACGAAGACCCGGGTCTGGGAGGGGTAGTCGAACGGCGAGGCGACATCCAGGGTGAGGGTCTCGTCGCCCACCTTGTCGAGACCGGTGCGCAACCGCGCCCGCGCCCAGGCCTTGGCGTCGTCGCCGTGCCCGTCCCGCAGCGTGGCCGAAGTAATCAACGTGCCGTCCGACGGCGCGATCACCGTTTCGGCGAACGGCACGGTGGGATCCACCCAGTTGCGGTGAAGGCCGATGTCGAAATCGCGGCCGCTAAACCGCTCGACGCTCATCCAATCGACGAAGCCTTCGGGAATTTCCTGGCCGAGCGAGGTCAGCATTTCGCGCCATGCGCCGACCTGAAGGACGCCGCGGCGCTCCAGGGACCGGGCGACCGCCTCGACCCGCTGCCGGGTTGCGGTGTCGAGATCATCGGCCTCGTCGTCGAGTTGCCGTGCCAAATTGCCGATCAGCACCCGGGCCGGGCGCTCGATTTCCTTGAGTGCGTCGAGCAGTTCGAGGGCCGCGCCGACCAAGCCGTCGACGGGCGGTACGGCATCGGTCTCCAGGTCGTAGGGATTATCCGCATTCTTGTCCCGGGCGTAGACCTGCTGGCGGACCAGCCGGAGAAAGCTCTCCGCCGGCCCGACCGGATTGCCCTCGGTCAGTCGGGTCATCCAGCCAGGGCCCGGCAGGGTCCGTGCCGCTTGAAGCAGTTCCCCGAGGGCGGCGACAGCGGCTTCGTCCTCGCCGACCAAATCCTCGATCCGGGCTTTCAGGCCGCGGGAGCGGGAGCCTCGGCGGCCCTCGGCGCCCAGAAACCAGCGCCGGAGCTCGGCGGTTTCTCCGCCACTCAGATGCGCCGAAAACGCTGAATCGGCGGCATCGAATATGTGGTGTCCCTCGTCGAAGACGTACCGGGCCGGCCGGTAGGCCTCATCGCCGCCGCCGAGGGCGGCATGGACCATCACCAGCGCATGGTTGGCGACGACGATTTTGGCCCGGCGGGCGCGGCGCACGGTCCGTTCGATGAAGCATTTGGAGAAATGTGAGCAGGCGGAATAGATGCACTCGCCGCGCCGGTCGGTGAGCCCCATGGCGATGGGAAAGCCAAGGAGATCGGGTAGCCAGGACGGAAAATCCCCGCCGATCATGTCGCCGTCACGGGTCGCGCCGATCCATCTCGCCAACAGACCCATGCCGATGGCGGACCCGGTGTTGGCCGACAGTCGGCCGACGGCTTCCTCGAAGTTCAGCAGGCACAAGTAATTCTCCCGGCCTTTCCGGATCACCGCACGCAGCGGTTTCTCCGTCGGGTTCGGATAGACGCGGTCGAGTTCGCCATCCAGCTGGCGCTGCAGATTCCGGGTATAGGTGCTGACCCACACGGTCCCATCGTTCCTGTCCGCCCACAGACTGGCCGGCGCAAGATAGCCCTGCGTCTTGCCGACCCCGGTGCCCGCCTGGGCGAGCACCGTCCGGGGGTGGGCCGCTTCGTCGATGGGGTCGAACGCGCGGGTGACCTCACGGGTGAACCGGACCTGTTGGGGACGTGCCTCTGCCTCGGTGCCAAGCGCCGTGGTCAACTGTGCTTCGGCTTCATCCGGGCTCACCGGAAGATGGCCGGGCTGCGGCTGCGGCGCGTGCTCGGACCATTCGGGCAGGTCCCGCCAGGCCCGGAAGGCATCGGCCGGGTTTGCCGCCCGGTGTTTGGTATCGCTGTTCTCGACGCCGAGCGCCGCCAACACCGAGGCTGCCCACGGCCAGCCGGCCCGGCCCATGGACCAGGCTATGCCTTCAGCATCGGCGGAGGCGCCGGACAATCCGCGGTGCAGGTGTTCGACTGCTTGGATGAGGGTCACGGCTTGGTCTTCCAAACCTGCCGGCTCCGGCAGGCCGAGAAATCGCGCAATGCCCAGGGGGGTCGGGGTCCAGAACTTCGCCGGATGCACGAAGGCCAGCAATTCCAGGACATCGAGGGCGGGGAAGGGTTCGCTGCCCAAATGGGCTGATGTCGCCTTGGCATGGCACACGATCGGCATGGTCTTAAACGCGTTCGCCGCCGCGTCCCGGCTCGACAGCGTTTCGATTTCGCCATCGGGGGTGAGCCACGCGGCACCGGCGTGGTTTGCGACCAGAACCGGCGCGAGCGGCAGATTCAGCGGCGTCGAGGAGGTTTCATCGGGCATCGGGCAACCACTATACCCGCCCAACCGGGTCGCCGCATCGTTAAGAATCCCCGGATATACGGTCACGCGTTTCAGCCCTCCGCCCGTGTTGACGGATGACGCGGCGGCGCTTAGGTTCCGCGCTCTGACGCCGCTGGAGACAATGAGAAACCCGAAACCGATGAGCGAGTTTCGCGAATTTGCGCGCCAATCCAACGCCTGGCCGTTCGCCGAGGCGCGGAGCCTGCAGAAGCGCCTGGGGGGCAAGCTGCCGGACAAGGGCTATGTGCTGTTCGAGACCGGCTACGGGCCGTCCGGACTGCCGCATATCGGCACGTTCGGCGAGGTCGCGCGGACGACCATGGTGCGCCACGCCTTCAAGGAACTGACCGGCTTCGAAACTCATCTCATCGCGTTTTCCGACGACATGGACGGTCTCCGCAGGGTGCCCGACAACATCCCCAATCCGGAGACACTCGAGCCCCATCTCGGCAAGCCGCTCACCTCGGTTCCCGACCCGTTCGGCACCCATGAGAGTTTCGGCGGCCACAACAATGCCCGGCTCCGGACATTTCTCGACACCTTCGGGTTTGACTATGAGTTCAAGAGCGCCACCGAGTGCTACAAATCCGGCGACTTCGACGCCACGCTGCTGAGTGTGCTGACCCATTACGAGAAGGTCATCAACGTCATTCTGCCAACCCTGGGTCCTGAGCGGCGCGCCACCTACAGCCCCTTCCTGCCGGTCTGTCCGAAAACCGGCGTCGTGCTCCAGGTGCCGATCATCGAGCGCGACGAAGATGCGGGTACGGTGGTCTACGAGGACGACGACGGCTCCAAGGTCGAAGTGCCGGTCACCGGCGGCCATTGCAAATTGCAATGGAAGGCCGACTGGGCCATGCGCTGGGTTGCTCTCGACGTCGATTATGAGATGTCGGGTAAGGACCTGATCGATTCCGTCCGGCTCTCCGGCAAGATCGCCCGGATCCTCGGCGCCTCACCGCCCGCCGGATTTACTTACGAATTGTTCCTCGACGAAAACGGGGAAAAGATCTCCAAATCCCGGGGCAACGGCCTGACCATCGACGAGTGGCTGCGTTACGCGCCGCCGGAGAGCCTGAGCCAGTTCATGTACCAGAAGCCGACCCAGGCGAAGCGGCTTTATTTCGACGTCATTCCGCGCGCCGTCGACGAATATCTGGCACACGTGGAGAGACTGGACGAACAGCCGCCTGAGAAGCAGGTGGACAATCCCGCCTGGCATATCCATTCGGGCGCGCCGCCGGCCGAACAGGCCCACATCCGGTTCAATATCCTGCTCAACCTGGCGGCGGTGTGTAACACCGAGGACAAATCGGTACTGTGGCATTTCATCTCCCGCTATCGTCCCGACGCGACACCGGAGACGGCCCCGATCCTGGATAAGCTGGTCGAGTACGCTATCAACTATTTCCAGGATTTCGTAAAACCGAAAAAAGCCTATCGCGCGCCCACCGAAATGGAGCGTGACGCCCTCGGCGATCTCTCGGAAACCCTCGCCGGGATGGCGGCGGACGCGGACGCCGAATCCATCCAAACCGAGGTATACGAGGTCGGCAAGCGGCATGATTTCGAAGACCTCAAGAGCTGGTTCCGGAGCCTCTACGAGACCCTTCTCGGCCAGTCCGCCGGCCCGCGCATGGGTTCGTTCATCGCGCTCTATGGGATCGAGGAGACCCGGACGCTGATCGGGAAGGCGCTGGCCGGCGAAGATCTCCACACGGAGTAAGGCCCCGATGATCCTCTACGACGACCCGATATCCGGAAACGGCTACAAGGTGCGCCTCGCCATGGCCCAGTTGGGTGTCGATTACGAGCTGATCGAGGTCGATATCCTCAAGGGCGAGACCCGGGCGCCAAAGTTTCTCCGGCTCAACCCCAACGGCAAAATCCCGATCCTGGTGGTGGACGACGGGCGGGCACTTTCCGAATCCAATGCCATCCTCTACTACCTCGCCAGCGGTTCGCCGCTATGGCCGGACGATCTCTATGGCCAGGCCGATGTCCTCAGGTGGATGAACTTCGAACAATACAGCCATGAGCCCTATGTCGCCGTCGCCCGGTTCATGCTTCATCAACCCGGTCCGCCGGACCCGGCGGTTTTGGCCGAAAAGCAAGAGCGCGGTTACGTCGCGTTAGATGTGATGGACGGGCACTTGAAATCCCATGAGTTTTTTGCCGCTGGTCAGTATTCCATCGCCGACATCGCCCTCTATGCCTACACCCATGTGGCGGACGAAGGCGGGTTTGATCTCGGCAAATACGATGCGGTTAACCGATGGCTGGAAAGTGTCCGTAGCCAGCCTGGTTACGTCCCGATGGCGCACGCGGACCGGTAGGCGCCGGCTAACGGGCGTTGCCGGCAAACTCCCAGTACAGCTCGCGGGCGCGGCGGAACACGGGTCCCGGCTGCAGGTCCCGATCATCCAGCTTGATACAGGGCAGCACCTTGGAATAGTTGGCGGTGGAGAACAGCTCGTCTGCCTCGGCGAGTTCGTCATAGCCGATGGCCCGCTCGATCACCTCCACGCCGCTATCCCGCAATAGCTGTACAATTCGCTGGCGGGTGAGCCCGTTCAGGAAGGTGCCGTTGGGGGCAGGCGTGTGAACGACCCCGTCGGAGACCATGAACAGATTGGTGTAGGCAAACTCGGCCACATTGCCCGACGGGTCGAGGACCACGCCCGTGTCATACCCCTTGTCGCGCGCCTCGCGGACGGCACGGGCCACATTGGGGTAAAGGCAGGAAGCCTTGGCGTCGGTCGGCGCCTGGTCCCGCGCCGGGCGGCGGATGGAGGTCCGGCAGGCAGTGATGCCGGTCGGTTCGGGCAGAGGGGCGCGATAGATGGAGACCAGGAATTTGGTGGACTCCGGATCGGCGACGACAAAACCGTCCTCCGCCCAGATCATGGGGCAGATATAAAGCTCGGCATCATCTTCGAACTTGTCGATGCCTTCGCGGGCAAGGGCGACGAACTCTTCCGCCGGAACGGGCGAGACCATCCCCAGCGCTTCGGCGGACCGGGCAACCCGCGCGCAATGGGGTTCCAGGTCCGGTGCGCCGCCGAGCATGGCCCGGGCGCCGTCGAACACGATCGACGACAGCCACATGGCGTTGCTGTCGGGGCCCAGGACCTTCGGCGAGCCGTCGTGCCAGTCGCCATGGACAAATGTAATGCTGTCGCCGAAATATCCTTTGGCCATCACCGTATCCTTCCTGGTAGCAAGCTATTGTCGTTTCCCGAGAGATTACCGCCTCTCAGTAAAGAAATCCTTCAATAACGCAGCCGCCTCGTGTTCGGCGATGCCGCCGTAGACCTCCGGCGCATGATGACAGCTCGGCTGCTGGAAAATGCGCGGACCATGATCGACACCGCCGCCTTTGGGGTCAAACGCCCCGAAGTAGAGGTTGCGGATGCGGGCAAAGGATATGGCCTGCGCACACATGGGGCATGGCTCCAGGGTGACGTAGAGATCGCAGTCCGGGAGGCGCGCCGCCCCGGATACGCCGCAGGCTTCACGAATGGCCAGCAACTCGGCATGGGCGGACGGATCATTGTCCCGCTCGACCCGGTTATGGGCGCGGGCGACGAGTTTGTCGCCCCGGACGATCACCGCGCCGACGGGGACCTCGCCCGCCGATCGTGCGATTTCCGCCTCTTTGAGGGCCGCCGCCATATGAGGACCGGCGGCGGTGACTAGTTTGTCCTGACTCATGCCGAGACAGTGTCGCTCGGCCCGCACCACGTCAAGCCGGGGGCCTGACCGCCGCGAGATTGCACGCATTTCCCGGCGGGCCTAAAGTGCGGCCATGACCGAGACCCTGGAAACGCCGGTCGTCGGTATCACCGTCGATGCCGAGGAGAACGGCGCGTACTCCAAATATCCGTGGTATGCGCTACGCCAGAATTATGCCGACGCCGTGGTGAAGGCGGGCGGCCTGCCCTTGCTGTTGCCTAACGAGCCAGGCCTTGCCGAGGACTATCTCCGCCGGATCGACGGGCTGCTGGTGACCGGGGGCCACTTCGATGTGGACCCCGGCCTGTACGGCGAGACCGAACGCCACGATACGGTCATCCTGAAGGAACGGCGCACCGATTTCGAATTGGCGATCACCAGGGGTGCCCTGGCGCGGGACATGCCTGTCCTCGGTATCTGCGGCGGCCAGCAGTTGTTGGCTGTCGCGCTCGGCGGGTCCCTGATCCAGCATATTCCCGATGCGGTTCCGGCGGCGCTGGCGCACGAACAGCCTAATCCCCGGCATGAGGCGGGACACGACGTCCAAATTGTCGATGGCACCAAGTTGCGGGAGATCGTCGGTGTGGCCCGCATGTCGGTCAACTCCGCCCACCACCAAGCAGTCAAGGACCTGCCCGGCGATGTCGTGGTCAATGCAACCGCCGAGGACGGAGTGATCGAGGGGATCGAGGCCCCGCGTGAAAAATTCTGCATTGGCGTTCAGTGGCACCCGGAGTTCGAGGTCGACGCGGCCGATATCCGGATTTTTGCCGCTTTTGTCGATGCCGCCGGTCATGGCTAAGGCCACCGAAGACCGGTCGGGGCCCCATCCCGGAGAGCGTATCGCCAAGGTGCTGGCCCGTGCCGGCATCTGCTCCCGCCGCGAGGCCGAGAAACTCATCGGTCAGGGCCGGGTCGCGGTCGACGGGGAAGTGCTGCGCTCACCGGCCCGCAACGTCACCGGTGAGAATCTCATCACCGTCGATGGCGAAACCGTCGGCGGCCAGGCGCCCGTCCGCCTGTGGCGCTATCACAAAGTCAGCGGCGTGCTGACCACCCACAATGACCCGCAGGGGCGCCCGACCGTCTTCGAGCGTCTGCCCGGTCATATGCCGCGGGTCATTTCGGTCGGACGCCTCGATCTGAACTCGGAGGGCCTGTTGCTGCTGACCAACGATGGCGACCTCGCGCGGCACCTGGAGTTGCCGTCGACGGGATGGGTACGGCGCTATCGGGTGCGGGTCCACGGCCGGGTCAATGAATCCCGGTTGGCCGGTCTCGCCGAGGGTGTCGAGGTGGACGGCATCGTCTATCGCGGTGTCGATGCGTCGCTTGACCGGCAACAAGGCGCCAATGCTTGGCTGACCGTATCTCTACGTGAAGGCAAGAACAGGGAAATTCGGAAACTCATGGAGTACCTGGGATGGCCGGCGAACCGTTTGATTCGAACGGCTTACGGCCCGTTTCAGCTGGGATCGCTGCCCAAGGGGGACATCGAGGAGGTCAGGCCCAAGGTGCTTCGCGAACAACTAGGGAACTTCATCGGCGATGAGGATCGTCAGCGGCAGTCTTAGGGGGAGGAGCATCGCGGTGCCGTCCGGCCGGCCGGTGCGTCCAACCTCCGACCGGGCACGGGAAGCGGTGTTCAATGTCCTCGCTCATGGGATCGGTGTCGACCTCGATCGCGCCCGGGTTCTGGATCTGTTTGCCGGGTCGGGCGCCTATGGCCTGGAAGCACTGTCACGCGGGGCGGCGTCGGTGGTGCTGATCGACAACGCCCAGCCGTCCCTCAAGGCTATCCAAAGGAATGTCGAGGGTCTTCACGTAGCGGACCGGACCCGGATCGTGCGGGCGGATGCGACCCGGTTGACGAATGGCGCCGATATCTCGGGGCCTTTCGATTTGGTGTTTCTCGATCCGCCCTACGATGAGGGTTTGGAGGCGGCAGCGCTGGGGTGCCTGGCATCGGCCGATTTGTTGGACGAGCACGCGGTGTGCGTTGTCGAAACCCGCAGCAAACACGATTTCGAGGCGCCCATCGGCTACGCCATCGAGGACCAGCGCACCTATGGGCAGGCACAGATTTCGTTCCTGCGGCGCGCCGGCCCCTAGACTGGCGGGCCGCTGGCGCGCCGACCGAGCCCGGCCCCGGCGCCTCCTCAGCGGCGGCCGAATAAGCGTTCGATATCGGCGAGCCGCAATGCCACGTAGGTGGGACGGCCGTGATTGCACTGTCCCGAGTGCGGGGTCGCCTCCATCTGGCGCAGCAACGCGTTCATTTCCGGCGCGTTCAGCCGGCGGCCGGCGCGTACGCTGCCGTGACAGGCCATGGTCGAGCATACGTCGGCCAGCCGGGACTCGAGTAAAAGAGCGGTGTCGTACTCGGCGAGATCGTCGGCAAGATCGCGGATCAGGCCGGCGGCATCGATTTCGCCCAGCAGCGCCGGGGTTTCGCGCACCACCACGGCGCCGGTACCGAATGATTCGACCACCAATCCCAGCTCGGCCAGCTCTTGCGTGCGGGCAAGAATTCTCTCCGTCGCGGCCTCATCCAACTCCACCACTTCCGGGATCAGCAGTGCTTGCCGTTGGATGCCGCCGGCGGCGAGCGCCTTCTTCATCTCTTCGTAGACAAGCCGTTCATGGGCGGCGTGCTGATCGACAATGACGATCCCTTCATCCGTTTGAGCAACGATATAGGTCTCGTGAAGCTGGGCCCGGGCGACCCCGAGCGGATAATGCTCGTCATCGTCCGCCTCGTAAGCCGCTTCGGGCGCGGACGGAGTTATGACGTGGCCCCCATGATCCACTTGATCCAGCGGCCGATGAAACGCATGAGCGGTCTCCGCCAGCGCCGCGTTCCCCGCCGTCGGCGGCGGCATGCCGCTACCGGCGGGCTGACGGGGCAGGAACCCGGTACGCGGCGTATCGGCCGGTCGCATGGCACCGAGGGCCGCCGAACTGACCGTGGTGGAGGCCCGATGCCCGGCTTCGGCGAGCCCATGCTTGAGGGCACTGACGATCAGCCCCCGAACCAGACCCGGATCACGGAACCTCACTTCGGTCTTTGCCGGATGGGTATTGACGTCAACCGCTTGGGGCGGGATTTCCAGGAACAGCGCCAGCAGGGGGTGCCGGTCGTGGGCGAGAAAATCCCGGTAGGCGGCGCGAACCGCGCCGTGCAGCAGCTTGTCCCGCACCGGTCGGCCATTGACGAACAGGAACTGCATCTGGGCGTTGCCGCGATTCAGCGTCGGCAGGCCGATATGACCGGTCAACTTGATGCCGTCTCGCACCGCCTCGATGGGCAGGGCGTTGGCGCCGAAGTCGTTGCCCATGATGGCATCCAGGCGGTCGAGACGCGCCGAGAGGAGATCCCCCTGCGCCGGCGGCAGTTTGAGAATCTGGCGTTCACCCTCCGACAGGGAAAAGGCAATCCCGGGATGCGCCATGGCCAGACGCCGCACGGCGTCAACCACATGGTTGCGCTCGGTCTGCGGGGCCTTGAGAAATTTGAGACGCGCCGGCGTCGCATAGAAAATATCGCGAACCTCGACCCGGGTGCCCGGCGGATGGGCCGCCGGCTCCGGCCCCGACACCGCTCCACCTTCGACATTGATTTCCCAGGCGCTGTCGGCGTCGGCGGTGCGGCTGGTGACGGTCAATCGGGCGACGGAGCCGATGGATGGAAGTGCCTCGCCTCGGAACCCCAAGGTATGGATATTCTCCAGGTCTTCGCTCGGCAATTTGGAGGTCGCATGGCGCTGAACCGCAAGCGCCAGGTCGCCGGCGTCCATTCCGTGGCCGTCATCGGCGACCGACAGGGCCACCCGCCCGCCATCGGTCACCACGATGTCGATACGCCGGGCACCCGCGTCGATGCTGTTCTCGACCAGCTCCTTGACCGCGGAGGCAGGCCGCTCGACCACCTCGCCGGCGGCGATCTGGTTGATCAGATTGGGACCGAGAATGCGGATGGTCATTGGATTTCTCCCTATCCCGAGCCTTGGCCCAAATATTCGCGCGCGAGGATCTTTCCTTGCTCAACGGCCGGCTGATCAAAGGCGTCCACGTTCAACAGTTGCGCGGCGATTATCGTCTCCAGCATGAAATGCATCATCAAGGCCCCGATGCTCTCCTCATTGACCTCGGGCAGGGTGATCTTGCGTGTCGGCCGTTGGTTGGCGATCAGCGTATCGGCGGTTGCCCGCTGCTCCGCGTCCAAGAGGTCACCCATTCTGCGTCCCGCAAGATAAAACAGATCACTGTTGCCTGCGAGGTCCTCGGGCACCCGGCCTCCGGTGCCGGCGGACGGGCCGAAAATGACGGTGTAGGCCTTGTCCCTGGGGCCTGCCAGGTAGAGCTGCAACTGGCTGTGCTGATCGACGGTACCGAGCGCGTTGACCGGGGTGGTTCCCTCACCGCGCTTGCCGAGACTCTCGGCCCATAACTGGCGGTACCAGAAGGCGAAATCATAAAGGCGGTCGACATACGGCATTACAACAAGCTGCGATATGGCCCGTTCCTTGGAGAGGGCGACCGCCATTGCGGCGCCAACCGCCGGCGGAGTTTGCTCCGGTCCCGCGTGCCCGAGAATGGGGGTCAGGACCGAGGCCGCCCCTCGGCGCACCGCCTCCGCATCCAGGCCGGCGATCATCGCCGGCAGCAAGCCAACGACGGAAAGCACCGAGTACCGGCCGCCGATACCCGGGTCATGATCGAGGGTCTCGAAGCCGTGTTCTTCAGCCAACCGGCGCAGGGGGTTGTCCCGGGGCTCGGTTATGACAAGGAAGTGCCGGCTCAGCGTCTCGGCGGGCAGGGCCTTTCGAAAGACATCCAGGCAGTAGAGGAACTGGGTCAGCGTCTCGGCGGTGCCGCCGGACTTCGAGATCACGATAAAGGCAGTGGCCGCCGGGTCGGTGCGGGCGAACAGGCGATCGAAACTGACCGGGTCGATATTGTCCATGAAATGCAGCCGCGGGCTATCGGGCTGCCCACCATCCGGAAGCGGCGCCCCCGGATCAGCGAGCGCCGATAGACTTTTGCCGCCGAGGCTGGAACCGCCGGTTCCCAGCACGATGATGTCCCTAAAGTTTTCGCGGAGGCGCTCGGCGACCGGCTCGAGTGCCGCTACGTCGTCGTTTCGTTCCGGCAGCCGTAACAGGGGCAGGCTGTCTTCTGCGTGCCAGGATCTAAGAGTTTCGAGAGCCGAAGCGGTGCGGCCCACCCAAGCGCCAAAGACATCCGGTTCAAGGCCGTCCAGACCGATCACGGGGCTCAAACATGCATCGACATCGTGGATGTAGTACGCCACTGGCGATCAGTTCCAATCGGGTGCAAAGGGCGACTCACACTAGCACTTGGGACGATGGCCAGCCAGCGCGTCCCCCTGGGAAGGCTTGACTGGCCGCAGCCGGTCAGTTGGCGGAGATGTTTTCCGGTTGGCCAACCACGACGAGCGTTAGATCTTCCGGGCGCAACAGGCTCTTCGCAACCCGATTGACGTCGTCGAGGGTCACTTTTTCGATCAGCGAGTTGCGGATGTCGAAATAGTCGCGGCCCAAATTTTCAAGCTGAAGGCCGGTCAACATAGCCGCGATTCGCGGGCTGGAGCCGAATCGCAGGGCGTAGGATCCGGTCAGATATGTTTTGGCATCCTCGAGTTCGAGTTCGGACAGTCCCTGTTCGGCCATGCGTTTCCACTCGGCGCGCACGATATCGATGGTCTGGGGGGCCTGCGCATTCGCCGTTCCCGCGCCGCCGATAATCAGCGCCGAATGATCCAGGGACGAAAGGTAGCTGAAGGCGGAATAGGCAAGGCCGCGTTTCTCTCGCACCTCCTCATGGAGCCGGGATTCGCCGCCGCCGCCGAGAACGTAGTTCATCAGATAGGCGGCGTAAAAATCAGGATCCTCGCGCTTGATCCCCGCATGACCAAACCGGATGACGCTTTGGGGTATAGGCTTCTCGATCACCACCTGCTTGCCGGTGGCGGCCGCGGTGACATCCGGTACTTCCCAGGGCTCGGCCGTCGCGGGAAGTTCGCAGAAGGTGGTATCGAGCAGGGTTTTCAATTCCGCCGCCGTGATATCACCGACCACGCCGATGACTAGGTTGTCGCGGGCCAGCCGCCGGGCGACGAAGGCCTTCAGATCGGCGATCTTGATAACCGGAACCGTCTCAAGGGTCCCATCCGTGTGGCGGCTGTAGGGATGGCCCGGGAACATGGTTTGGAACATGGCCCGATTGGCGAGCCGCCGCGGGTTTTCCGACGCCCGGCGGAGGCCGGCCAGGACCTGGGAGCGAATTCGCTCGACGGCTTCGGGATCGAAGCGCGGCCGGGTGATCGCCAATTTCAGCAAGCCGAACGCGTCGTCCCGATTTCGGGTGAGGGTGCGCATCCGGCCCGAAAACGTGTCGAGCCCGGCGGAGAAGCTGAGTGAAATGGAGAGATCTTCAAGACGCCGCTGAAAAGTTTCGCTGTCCATGTCGCCGGCGCCTTCATCGACGGTCGCCGAAACCAGATTGGCAACACCGTCCTTGCCGTCCGGGTCGAGCGCGCTGCCGCCGCGAAAGGCGAAATTGACCGAGATGATCGGGTTGGTGTGGTCCTCGACCAGCCAGGCGGTGATTCCCCCGGCGCTGACCACTTCTTGAACCTTGACGGCGGCGTGGGCCAACGGGGTGGTCAATATAACGGCGGCGAAGATAGCGGCACTCATGCCGGCGAGGCGTGCGCTGCTCATGGATTCATCCTCTAATTCGACCGTTCGGCCAGCAGCAGGCCGGTGACCGAGTTGCTTTCGATCATCACCGCCTTGGCTGCTTCATTGATCTGCTCCAGGGTGACCGCTTCGATGCGTTTGGGCCAGGATTCCACGTCCTCGATGGTCTGCCCCGTGGCCAGCGCAGCGCCCACTACCCGCGCCCCGCGACCGGCGGAATCCCGCGCATAGATGGCGCCGGCCGACATGCGTGATTTGGCTCGTGCCACCGCTTCGGCGGTCACACCCGATTTGAGCAATTTGTCGATCTCCACCTGGAGCGCCGCCTCCAGTTTTTCCATGGAAACGCCGGGTGCGGGGGACGCGAAGTAGGTGAACGCGCTGGGACCAATTCCGTCGGAGTTGTAGTACGCACCCGCCGAGACGGCGATTTTCTGCTCTCGCACCAGCGACTTGGACAGTACGCCTGTATTGCCGCCGATGATTTCGCTCAGTACCTGCAGCGCGTAAATATGATGCTTATCGCCGTAGCCGTGGCTCGGCGCCATATAGCGTTTGCGGACGCTCGGCTGCCGCACCCGCCGGTCTCGGAGGATCACTCGGCGTGCCGCGTTGTGGGGCGGTTCCGCGGTTCGTTCCCGCTTGAGGTCGGGTCCCCTTGGGATGACGCCGTAATACTTCTCGGCAAGGGGGCGGACCTGATCGACGGTAACGTCGCCGGCGACCACCAGCACCGCATTGTCGGGCCAGTACCATTTGTCGTAGAAGGCCCGCAAGTCTTCCACCGTTATCTGTCTGATCTCGTGTTCCCAACCGATGATCGGATCGCGGTAGGGGTAATTTAGATAGAGCGCGGCATTCACCTGTTCGAACAGCTTGGCGCCGGGTGAGTTGTCGGTCCGGGACCGGCGTTCCTCGAGCGCCACCAGGCGCTCGGGTTCCACCTCCTTGGGATCGATGATCAGATTGCGCATCCGATCGGCTTCAAGCTGCATGACGATGCCGAGCCGGTCGGCGGCGACACTCTGGTGATAGCCGGTGTAGTCGTAGGAGGTGAATGCATTGTCGCGCCCGCCGTTACGCGCCACGGTGCGCGAAAACTCGCCGGACTCCAGGTTCTTGGTCGCCTTGAACATCAGATGTTCGAGGAAATGAGCGATTCCTGATTTGCCGCGGGGCTCGTCGGCGGACCCCACCTTGTACCAGACCATATGGGTGACGATCGGTGCCCGGTGATTGGAAACCACCACCACCTGCATCCCGTTGTCCAGGGTGAAGGTTTTTGGGTTAAACACCTCGGCGGCCGCCGGAAGGACGGAGAGCCAGGCCGCCGCGGCGGCGGCGGTGAGGAGCGTGCGTCTGAACATCATGAGTTTAACGGGCCGCCTGCCGTTTTCCGTTGAGCAAATCGGTGCCGAAAGTATAACCCGCGGATGGTCCGGGCAAACCAGCCTCGCACCAATGTGATATTACGATTTTGTAATCCCGCGGTTTTGGGACGCTAGAACAGGCCTTCCAAAATCGCTTTCCTCTTTCGCTCGATGACCGGCACATCGCCCTCGTTGATGGGCTTGCCGAGCGCTTGAGCATCTCGGATGCGCTTTGATTCCGCGACCGGATCGACGGCGACCGAGGGGTCCGGCGCATCGCGCCAAAATACCAACTTTTCCGCGAAGTCATTGGACTCTAAGACGATTTGACGGGTCTCATTGTCGACCTGAAGACGAATACCCGTATCCGTGTTCAAGGCGCCGGCGGCGCGCAAAATGGCGGTTTCCCCGGCGCTGGCGCCGGCCACCGGTCGCACGGTGTCGACCGGTCGGCGCGCTGTCCCACCCACACTGTTAACGATGGTCCGTTCCACCCGGTCACGCGGGTTGACGGCCTGAGGGCGCTGGGCGCCCGGGGTCGGCGGACGGAGCTGGTAGTCCGGCGGCGTGCTCAACGGCGCCCGCGTGTAAACGGCGAACTCGTCCGGAGACCGCTTGGTCTGGCCAAGGGCCTGTTTGGTCTGTTCACAGGCGGTTAGGGCGACCATGGCCAGTAGGCCTACCCCAACTCCCAGAAACTGCCGGTTCATGACGGACCTCAAATTTCACGTGTCCTCAATATTACGCTTCTTTCGCTCCCGGGAAAATAGCGTTTCAACGATTAACAATATAGCGCCAACGGTAATGGCGGTATCGGCCACGTTGAAGGCCGGCCAGTGATACCCGCCTGCGTGCAAATCGATAAAATCGATCACCGCGCCGAGCCGCACCCGGTCGATCACATTGCCCACCGCCCCACCCATAATCAACCCGAGGGCGAGGGTCGTCGACAGCATTTCGGCGCGGCGAAACCAGACCCCGAGAAAGCCGACGATCACCAGGGCAATTCCCGACAACAGCCACGGGCCCCAAACGCTGCCGGCATCGAACATGCCGAAACTAATGCCCCGATTCCACGCCAACACCAAATCAAAAAACGGCAGCACCGGAATGCGGCGCGGCGGCTGCATGACCCAAGCGGTAATCCACCATTTGGTCAGCTGGTCCGCGGCAATGACAGCGAGGCCCAAGGCGATGCCGATCGTGTGCCGGCGCGCCACGGCTATTCGGCGGCGGCGGGGAAGTGCTCCACCGCGTCGGCGCAGCGATTGCAGATTTCGGGATGTCCGGCCACCGTTCCGACTTCCGGCAGCACCTTGTAGCAGCGGACGCATTTCTCGCCCTCGGCCAAGGTGTGCACGACCCCGGCGCCGGTGACGTCGTCGAGCGTGAACGCGTCCGCAGGGGGCGCGCCCTCGATCAACTCGACATCGGACGTGATCGCAATCTCCGCCACGTCCATGCCGTCGACGGCCGCCAGGTGTTCGGCATCCGCGTAGATTTTGGGTGCCGATTGCAGGCTGGAGCCGATGCGCTTTTCGCCCCGTTCGATCTCCAGGGCGCCGGTGACGACCCGGCGTAGGTCGCGGATCTTGCGCCACTTAGCGGCCAATTCGTCGTCCCGCCAGGCGTCCGGCACGTCGGGGAAGGTGCGGAGGTGGACGCTGTCCTCCTCGCCCGGGAAGCGCGCGAGCCACGCCTCTTCGGCGGTGAAGCAGATGAACGGCGCCAACCAGGCGGTCAGGCACGAAAACAGGTGATCGAGCACCGTGCGGGCGGCGCGGCGATTGATCGAATCCGCCCGGTCGCAATAAAGTGCGTCCTTGCGGATATCGAAATAGAAGGCCGACAGATCGACGGTGCAGAAATTATGCAGCTCGGTGAAGAAGTCATGGAATTCGTAACTCGCACAGACTTCTCGAAGCGCGCCATCTAATTCCCGCAGCCGGTGAAGGACCCAGCGGTCGAGCTCGGGCATCTCCGCCTCGGGCAGGCGTTCGCTCTCATGGAATCCGTTCAGGTTGCCGAGCAGGAACCGCAGTGTGTTGCGCAGCCGGCGGTAAATGTCCGTGTGGTGTTTGATGATCTCCTGCCCGATACGCAGGTCCTCGGAATAGTCGGACCCCACCACCCAGAGGCGCAGGATGTCGGCGCCGTTGGTGTTCACCACATCCTGGGGCGAGACGATATTGCCCAGCGACTTGGACATCTTGTGGCCGTCCTCGCCCATGACGAAGCCGTGGGTGAGGACCTGGTCGTAGGGCGCCCGGTCCCGCGTCCCGCAGGTCTCAAGCAGCGAGGAATGGAACCAGCCGCGATGCTGGTCCGTTCCTTCCAGATAGAGATCGGCGGGCCATTTGAGATCGTCCCGTTCTTCGAGGACAAAACTGTGCGTCGCGCCGGATTCGAACCACACATCAAGAATGTCAAAGATCTGCTCATACTCGTCCGCGTCGTAGGCGTTACCGAGGAAACGGCCGGCGTCCGATGAGAACCAGGAATCGGCGCCCTCGGCCTCGACCGCTTCGACCACCCGGTCGAGCACCGTCTCGTCGCGGAGGATTTCACCGGTCTTCTTGTGGACGAAGACGGCGATCGGCACGCCCCAGGCGCGCTGGCGGGAGATTACCCAGTCCGGACGGTTCTCGATCATGGCGTAGAGTCGGTTGCGCCCCGACGCCGGGAAGAAGTCGGTCTCCCGGATGGCGCCGAGAGCCACGTCGCGCAAAGACTTACCGTGCTCGCCATAGCCCGCATCCATACCGATGAACCATTGGGGCGTGTTGCGGAAAATCAGCGGCTTTTTGGACCGCCAGCTATGGGGATATTGGTGGGTCAGCCGGCCGCGGCCGATGAGCGCGCCGGTCTCGATGAGTACTTCGATCACGGCGCCGTTGGCATCGCCCTTGTCACCCTTCTCGGTGATCACCTGTTTGCCTTCGAAGCCCGGGGCTTCATCGGTGAACCGGCCGTCGGGGCCGACCGTGTAAGGGATGCGGGCATCGATGCCGCGTTCGGCCAGCAACTGGCCGTGGGCCATCCATACCTCGAAGTCATCGGTGCCGTGGCCCGGCGCCGTATGTACGAAGCCGGTGCCGGCCTCGGCGGTGACGTGGTTGCCCTCGAACAGCGGGACGTCGAAATTATAGCCCCCGGCCTCCACCTGGCCCCGGAACGGATGGGCGCAGGTCAAACCGGCCAGTGCTTCGGCGGTGACATCCTGAACCCGGGTCCAGGCATCGATACGGCAGTCCTCGCGCACCTGCCCGGCCAGTTCATCGGCCAGGATCAGTTTATTGCCGGGTTGCGCCCAATTGTCCTCCGGCGCCTCCGTTACCTCGTAGAGGCCATATTGGATCGCGCCGGAATAGGCGATCGCCCGGTTGCCCGGGATGGTCCAGGGCGTGGTGGTCCAAATGACCACCGAGGCGTCGGCCAGCGCTTCGTTGCCGCTGATCACCAGGAACTTAACCCAGATAGTGTCGGAGACATGGTCGTGATACTCGACCTCGGCTTCGGCGAGCGCCGTCATCTCCACCACCGACCACATCACCGGTTTGGAGCCGCGATAGAGCAGGCCGTTGCGGACGAACTTCATTAATTCCCGGGTGATCTGCGCTTCCGCCGCGAAGTTCATGGTGGTGTAGGGGTTGTCCCAGTCGCCGGTGACCCCTAGCCTCTGGAATTCCTCGCTCTGCACGTCGATCCAATGACTGGCGAAATCCCGGCACTCGGCGCGGAAGTCGATGATCGGCACCGCGTCCTTGTCCTCGCCCTTTTCCCGGTACTGCTCCTCGATCTTCCATTCGATGGGCAGACCATGGCAGTCCCAACCCGGCACATAGTTGGAATCCTTGCCCAACATCTGCTGGGAGCGGGTAATGACATCCTTCAGGATCTTGTTGAGCGCGTGGCCGATATGGAGATGGCCGTTGGCGTAGGGCGGTCCATCGTGGAGGATGAACTTCTCCCGGCCCTTGGAGTCGGCTCGCAATTTGGCGTAGATGTCGAGCTTCTTCCAGCGCTCGAGAATCTCCGGCTCGCGCTTCGCCAATCCCGCCTTCATCGGGAAGTCGGTCTTCGGCAGGAAGACCGTATCTTTGTAATCGACGCTCATCTCATGTGATCCGAATGGCCGTATCGCCAAGAGGGGCGGTTTTATCCCTCCTCGGCCCGGAAATCAAAGGCTGTTGCCCGGAATTAGATTAGTTTTTTGGTCCCGCTCCTTGGCGAGGACGGCGCGGGCGTCGGTGCAATCCCGCCGGATCGCCTGGGTCAGCTCGTCGATGCCGTTGAACTTCTGCTCGGGGCGCAGATATTCCACCAATCCGACCCGTAAATGCTGGCCGTAAATGTCCTGATCGAAGTCAAATAGATGGGTTTCCAGGGTAATCCGGTCTTCATCGCCGAAGGTTGGGCGGTGGCCCAGATTGGCGACGCCGTCCCGCCAGTCGATGACGCCGCCCCGGTCGATGCCGGTGTGGACCGCGTAGACGCCGGTGGCCGGCCGGTTATTGATATCGAACTCCAGGTTGGCGGTGGGAAACCCGATGGTTCGTCCGCGCTCGTCGCCGCGCACCACCCGACCCGAAATTTCATGGTAGCGGCCGAGCAGCCGCGCCGCGCCGCGGGGATCGGCATCGGAGAGATAGTCCCGAACGCGGGTCGAAGAGATGGCTTCGCCGGTATCGTCGAGCACGGCGCCGACGCTCGACGTGCCGAAGCCCAACTCCTGACCCCGGCTCCTCAGAAAGTTCCCGTCGCCCTGCCGATTCTTACCGAAAACGAAATCGAAGCCGCAGACGATATGGCGGGCATCGAGACTGGCCTTCAATACGTCGCCGACGAAGGCTTCTGCCGTAAGATCGGAGAACTTCTTGTCGAAATGCAGCACCATCAGGAAGTCGGCGCCCAGTTCCTCGATGATTCGCGCCTTGAGATGAAACGGCGTCAGGCGGAACGGCTCGATGCTTTTCTGGAAGAACATTCGGGGGTGAGGCTCGAAGGTCATCACGCCCCATGGAAGATCCCGCTCCTTGGCCACCCCTCCCGCGGTGTTGATCACTTCCTGATGGCCGAGATGGACGCCGTCGAAATTGCCGATGGCGATGGAACCGCCCCGAAAGTCGTTAGGCAAGTCATTGTAATGGCGGAAGATTCTCATCGGCGGGAAGGTGTCAGCGGGTCACCCTGTGGTCAAGTCGTTTAACCGCGTCAACGGGGATCGATGGGTGCCCGGCCGGCCAGACCAAAGAGCTGCTCAACCGCGGCGGCCATGGAGAGCAAATCGGCATCGCGCCTCGGCGGTGCAATCAGCTGCAGGCCCACCGGCAGGCCGTCCTCGGTAAAGCCACAGGGCAGAGACAAGGCGGGGCAAGCGGTGAGGGTGACAATGGAGGGCAGGGCGATCCAATCGATATAGGTCTCCAACTCGGTGCCTTCGATTTCGGTGACGTAGCGGATGTCCACGTCAAACGGCGAAACCTGTGTCATTGGTGCAACCAAGAGATCGAAATCGTCGAAGAAAGAAACGGTGCGCTGGTAGAGGGCCCCTCGTGCGACAGTGGCCCGGGCAATCTCTTCCGGTGCGAGCGCCAGCCCTTTTTCCGCGTTCCAGATTACTTCGGGCTTAATCAGGTCCCGGTGCCGTTCGATCAATTCCGCCATGCCGGAGGCGTACGCGGCGGCCCGGACGGTTTGAAAAATCTCCGGACCATCTTTCAGGTCGGGATGGGTCTCCACCACCTCGGCGCCGAGCTCTTCGAGATGTGAGGCGGCACCCGCCACGATTTCCTTGATCTCGGCGGCAACGGGCAAGAAGCCGAAATCCCGGGTAAAGGCGACCCGCTTCGGCGGCCGGGGGTTTTCGGCCGACACTTGGTAAGGGACATCCGGCACCGGCAGGCTGATGGGGTCGGCGATATCCTCGCCGGCCATATTGTCGAGCAGCAGACCCACGTCGCCAATGTTGCGGGCCATGGGCCCGTTGACTCCCATGGTGTCGAAAGGGTTGACGCTGGCCCGGCGCACCCGCCCCGGGCTCGGCCGATAGCCGACCACCGAACAGAAAGCCGCCGGTGTGCGCAGGCTGCCGCCAAGATCGGAACCGCCCGCCAGCCATACCTCGCCGGTGGCCAGCGCCACCGCCGATCCGCCCGAAGAGCCGCCGCAGGTGAGCGCCGTGTTCCAGGGATTCCGGGTCTTGCCGAACACCTCATTGAAAGTGTTGGCGCCGGCGGCGAATTCGGGCGTATTGGACTTGGCAAGCACCGTGGCGCCGCGGGCTTCCATGGCGGTTACCGTGATGTCGGATTTTTCCGGCACATGATCGGCGTAGATGGGCGAGCCGTATGTGGTGCGGACCCCGCCGACCTCGTTCATGTCCTTGATGGCAACGGGCAGCCCGGCGAGCCAGCCGGGCTGGTCCGGATTCCCCGACAGGTTGGCGGCGAAATCCCGCGCCCGGTCTTCACACAGGGTAGGGAGCGCGTTGACCGACGGTTCCACCTCGGCAATGCGGGACAACGCCGCATCGATGAGTTCGTCGGGCGAAACGTCTTTGTTTTTGAGACGTTGGACGGCCTCGCGGGCGGTTATCTTTATCAAATCATTCATTCGGATTTCTTAGCATCCCCGATCCCGGAAGTCCCGGCCCGGATGGTCCGGTCTCCGGAAATTCACATTTGGCCAGCACGTTTGGCCGGCACATTTGGCCGGGGGATTGCTATTGATCGGGAATGCGGCAATACGGCCGTCATCCGGCATGAGAACCGATGGACCACCCAATATCGTCACATGCGCGAGCGCGGCATCCTGGTGAACTCCCCGGATATCGTCAAAACCCGTCGGCCGTTGGGGCCGGCGGCCTCTCGGGACGCACGGAGTTCCCCCACCCGCGCATTGTCGTCCGCAAGGACGGCAAAACCAAATTGCCGACCGGATGGGCCGGGACGGGCGGTGATCCTCCGGCCGGTTTCGATGCCAAATCGGGCGGATAGGCCGCATTGACCGGCGGAGCTCCGTCTTGAAAGCCCGAAGGCCGTCCGTTAGTTTGAAACCAGCGGAGCGGATCACGCTCCGTTTTCACAAAGACCCGTCAATTCCGACGCGAGCGGCCGACACGGGCCGCTCCATCGAGTGGCACGGAACCAGGCGGGCGCGAGAATGGGATTGGGAAACCGGTGAACGAAAGTTCCGCAAAACCCTTTGGTCCGATGGGACCCGGCGGCGGCTCGCGGCCGAAGTCGGGGATGGACTACAAGATCCCCTCCCTGGAAGGACAGTATGATCGGGGCGCCAAGGCGCTGCTGCGGATCAGCAAAATGGCGCTCGGCTATCCCTGGCATTGCATCGTCGCGGTCATATCGGTGATCGCGGCCGGAATCTTCCAGCTGCTCATCCCCCTGTTCCTCGGCGACGCGGTCGACAATGCGACCGGTTTGCTGGAATCCGGGCAAGGAGGCGCCGAAGAGGCCAAATCGGCACTCGTGCTCGCGGCGGGCCTGATCATCGGAGCGGCTGTGCTCCGGGGCGGCTTCACGATGATACACAATTATCTCGGTGAGGCGATCGGCCAGCACCTGGCATACCAGCTGCGGCTTGCCTACTTCGAACAGCTTCAGCGTCTCAGCTTTTCCTATCACGACCGCATCCATTCGGGCGATCTGCTGACCCGCGGCATGTTGGACATCGAAGGCATCCGCCGGTTCATCGATTTCGGTATCCTGCGCATGATCCTGCTGGCGATGTTGGTCGGCGGCGGCGCCTATCTCTATATGGGCAGCGACCTGATGCTCGGTCTGTTGAGTTTGAGCTTCGTGCCTTTTGCCCTCTGGCGGGGGCTGATTTTCCGGCTCCGCATCCGTGCCTTGTGGCGTCAGCTTCAGGAAGCGCTCTCGGTGCTGACCCGGATCATGGAGGAAAACCTGGGCGGCATTCGCGTCGTGCGCGCTTTCGGCGCCCAGGACTTCGAGATGGAGAAGTTCGATGCCGGCTCCAAAGTGGCGCTCGACATCTCCATCGAGCGGGTGAAGGTCCGCTACGGCAATACCTCCGTGATGACCTTTGCCTATTTCATCGCCATGGGTTTGGTTCTCTGGGCCGGCGGCGTGAAAATCCTCGCCGGCGAGTTGACTGTCGGTGAACTGACCCAGTTCCTCGCCTTTATGACCATCCTTCAGATGCCGGTCCGGCAAATCGGCATGGTGATCAACGGCGTTGCCCGCGCATCCGTGGCCGGGGTCCGGCTGTTTGATGTCCTCGATATGGAAGCGGCGGTCGGCGACAAGCCGGACGCCCAGCCGTTGGTGCCTACCGAAGGGGTGTTGAAATTTGACCGGGTCGGGTTTTCCTACGAGGGATTTCCGGGCGAGCGAACCATCTCCGATATCTCCTTCGAGGTGCGGCCCGGACAGACCCTTGGAATTGTCGGTCCGCCCGGCAGCGGCAAGTCGACCATCGTCCACCTGATCCCGCGGTTCTACGATGTCACCGACGGCGCGATCACCATCGACGGCCAGGACATCCGTGATGTGACCCTGGATTCGCTTCGGAGTTCGGCTGGTATCGTGCAGCAGGATACGTTTCTATTCACGTCCCCGGTGTCGGCCAACGTCGCCTACGGCGATCCCTTCGCCGAGCAGAGCCGCATCGAGGGGGCGACGGAGGCCTCGCAACTGCACAATTACATCGCGGCGCTGCCGCAGGGGTATGAAACCCTGGTCGGCGAGCGCGGCGTTTCCCTGTCCGGCGGCCAGCGCCAGCGCTTGTCCATCGCCCGCAGCGTCCTGCTGACGCCGACGGTGATGGTATTCGACGATTCGACCGCGGCCATCGACGCCGCGACCGAACAGCGCATCCGGTCGGCGCTGACGGATCTGACCAAGGACCGGGCGACCATCATCGTCTCCCATCGGCTGAGTTCGCTCATGCATGCCGATGAGATCATCTTCCTGGAGGATGGCCGGATCGTTGAGCGGGGCACCCACGACGATTTGCTGGCTGCCGGCGGCCGCTACCGGGTGCTCTACGACCTTCAGATCGTCGGCAAAGAGGCGGGCGGCGGGCCGGCTGAACTGGAGCCGGCGGAGTAAGCCCATGTCCCTGACCGCACCAAAGAAAACCACGCCGCCCGGCCGGGAATCCATCGACCGGCTGAAGGCGCTGACGGCGGATCGGGACGAGGAGATATTCGCCGCGGCGTTCGACGGGCGAATCATCCGTCGTTTCCTCGGCTTCGTCCGCCCTTACCGGATGACCGTTGCGATCGGGATTGCCGGGGTCCTGGCCTTTACGCTGACCCAGCTGGCCATTCCCCTGGTCATTCGCGAGACCATCGACAGCGCACTGGTCGAGGGTGCCGCCTCCGAGAACCTGCTGGAGATCGCGGTGGCGGTGTTTTTCGGCGTTATCATTACCAATTTCATCGCCAACTATTTTCAGCTGACGCTGGTGGCGCGGACTGCCGAGCGGATGTTGGTGGATATGCGCCGGGCCATGTACGGGCACCTGCAGCGGGTCTCGCTGAGCTTCATGGACAAGACCGAAGTCGGCCGGCTGATGTCCCGGCTTCAGGGCGACGTCAGTTCGATCCAGGAATTTCTCGAAACTTCGATCATGGCCATCGGGGATTTCGTCCTCATCGTCGGCATTATCATCGTGCTCTTGAGTCTCAATGTGGAGCTCGGCCTGCTGACCCTGTCGGTGGTGCCGGCGCTGGTCGTGTTCCGCCTCATTTGGCTGCCCGCCGCACGCCGGGCCTTCATGCTGGCACGGCAGACCTCTTCCATCGTCAACGGCGCGTTGGCCGAAAACATCAACGGCGTGCGGACGGTTCAGGAGATGACCCGCCAAGGGGTCAACTTCGAGATCTTCGAGGGCAAGGTCCGCGACAATCTCAACTCCCACCTTCGGGCGACCCGGCTCGCCCAGGTGATGGTGCCGACAGTGGATACCTTGACCGGAATCGCCATGGCCATCGTCGTCATCGTCGGCGGCAACATGGTCCTCGCCGATACCCTCGATCTGGGCGTCATGGTGGCTTTCCTGTTCTACGTCCAGCGGTTCTTCGACCCGATCCGCTCGTTGATGATGCAATACAACATGATGCAGCGCGCCATGGCGTCGAGTCAGCGCATACTCGAAGTGCTCGACGTCAAGGTCGAGGTCGAGGATAAGCCGGATGCCATCGACCCCGGCTCGATCGACGGCGCGGTTCAGTTCAAGGACGTGACCTTCGGGTATCTGCCCGACCAGCCGGTACTCAAGAACATCAACATCGACATTAGGCCGGGCGAGACGGTGGCTCTCGTCGGTCCCACGGGTTCGGGCAAGACGAGCACGGCCGCGCTTTTGCACCGGTTCTATGACGTCTGGGAAGGCGAGGTGCGGGTCGGCGGCTACGACGTCCGCGACGTCACCCAGGAGAGCCTTGGGCGCAACGTCGCCATGGTGCTTCAGGAACCGTTCCTGTTTACCGGGACCGTCCTCGACAATGTTCGCTACCACAAACAGGACGCGACGCTGGAAGAGGTCATCGAGGCGACCCAGGCGGTTGGTGCCCATGAATTCATCGGCCGTTTGCCCGAAGGCTACGGCACCATGCTCGGGCAGCGCGGCGTCAACCTGTCCATCGGGCAGCGGCAGTTGCTGAGTTTCGCCCGGGCGGTCATCGCCGACGCCGGCATCCTGGTGCTCGACGAAGCGACCGCCAATGTCGACAGCTTTACCGAACGGCAAATCCAGCGGGCACTGGCGAAACTGCTCGAAGGCCGGACTGGGATTGTCATCGCCCACCGCCTGGCGACCGTGCGGAACGCCGACCGGATATTCGTCCTGCAGGAAGGCGAAGTCATCGAGCAGGGCGCCCATGACGAACTGATCGCCATGGGCGGCCTCTACAACCGCCTCTACACCATGAACTATGCATCCTTCGACGACGTGCCCGACGAGGAAATCATGGCCGCGGTCTCCATGGCGACAACTTAGCGAGTTTGGTTGTTGGCGCACAAAACGGGTGCGCGCTATCCTCACTGCCACAGCGATACTCGGGGAGCGCGCCATGCCTTTCACCGGATTCGGTCGGGATTTTTTTGAGTTTTTCGAAGAACTGGCAGCCAACAACGAGCGGCCTTGGTTCGAAGCCAACAAGGACCGGTATCGCGAAGTGGTGGTGGCGGCCTGCATCTCGTTTATCGAGGAAATGGCGCCCCGCCTCGCCAAGATTGCAAAGCATTACGTTGCCGATCCCAAGCCCAACGGCGGATCCATGTTCCGGATTTATCGGGATGTGCGGTTTTCCAAGGACAAGCGGCCGTACAAAGAGCACGCGGCCGTGCAGTTCCGTCATTCGGCCGGCAGGGATGCGCACGCCCCCGGGTTCTATCTTCACCTCGAGCCCGGAAAGGTGATCTACGGCGGTGGAATTTGGAAACCGCCCGCACCGGAGCTCGCCAAGATCCGGACCGCGATCAGCAAAGACCCCGCCGCCTGGACCCGGGTCATCAACAACAAGGTGCTCAACGCGAAAACCGACGGCATTATGGGGGATGCCTTGAAACGGCCACCCAAGGGTTTCTCGGCCGACGAAAAGCATATTGAAGACATCAAGCGGCAAACCTTCTTCGCCATGTGTCACGACACCGAACGCGCGGCCCGCGCCAAATCCTTCGTTTCCGACGTGGAGGATGGTTTTAAGGCGGTGACGCCGCTAATGAAGTTCGTTTGCAAGGCCGTCGGCGCCCTGTTCTAGGGTCCGGACTTAATTGAGCCACCATAGGAGTGTTGCGGCGATGAGGACGGCGCGGCACAAGGTCCCTCGCCCCCGTCAGGGGGAGAGGGATGCGGAGGGTTGGCGAGGCGAACGCCAAGCCTACCCGGCGCTGGGTGAGGGGGAATTTCCATATCACCCTCACCCCGGCCCTCTCCCTCAGCGAGGGAGAGGGAGTTGAGCCGAATCCCCTCGCCCCCTTCCCGGGAGAGAGGGGAAGGGTGAGAGGGCGCAAAAAGGAGAAACCTCTAATCGAGTCCGGACCCGCCGTACAGTTTCGGACGAACGATCCGTCGTCAGGAAGAAATGTCTTTGAAGACCATTTGGGCGAGATCCAGGAGGTCGCCCCGCGGCATCTCTCCCGTTAGGGCGTAGGACAGCGGCCCATCGGTCCAGTAGAAGGCGATCATGCCATCCTCGGAAATAAACCGGAAGGCGGAGTCCTTGTCCTCGAACGCCTTGCGCACATAGAGCGTGACCCGTTTGGCACGCACGTCTTCGTACATGAGCTGCGCGGCCGGCATTCCGGTGTCCGACACCAGACGGCCGCCGATCAGCTTGAAGCCGTTGCTGGCCAAGTCGGGGGTCATGAGCTTTTCGCCGACCCGCTCGGACAGCCAGTCGACCAGCAGCTGCTCCTCGTCGATGCTGACCTCGACCGGGCGCTGTTCGTCGTGGGAATAGACGGCGTGGGCATAGAGCGCGTTTTGGACGAAGCTCCGCCCGGCGGTTTGCTCCGGCGACCCGACCTGGGCGACACCCCAACCGGCGGCACCGCCGACCAGCAGAAGCAGGACCGAGGCGGCCAGCCTCGCCCAGCCGGGCCACCAGTTCCGTTCGGGCTCTCCGGTCAGCATTTCCTCGACACCCTCCGGCCACGGCGCCTCCAGGCCGTCGTCGTAGAGCTCACGCATCATATGCTTTTGGAGTTTGATGGCATGTACCTGGGCCGCCGCCTCGGGAGTTTCGGCAAGCCACCGCTCGATTTCGGCGAGGGTGGCCCGGTCCAGTTCGCCATCGCCATAGGCATGGAGGTCGGTTTCGGCGAAACCTGTCTCGCTGGTCATTTGACACTCCTCAGGGCGGGGACGCCCTCAGCCATCATCTTCCGAAGCCGCTCCCGGCCGCGGGCCAGACGCGACATAATCGTGCCGACCGGCACGCCCGTAACCTCGGCGGCCTCGGCATAGGTCATATCCTCGAGCCCCACCAGCAGGACCACTTCCCGTTGTTCGTCCGGCAGATGATCGAGGGCGCGCTGAAGATCGCGCGCCGTCAAGGGGGCGTCCTGCGTCGGACCGGCGCCGCGCCGCTCCTCGAGTTCCTGGTCCAGGGGCACGGCTCGGGGGCGTCGGCCGAGGGTGCGCATATTCTGGGCGTGAATGTTGTGCAAAATGGTGAACAGCCAGGCCCGCATATTGGTTCCCGCTTTAAACAGATGCAGCCGGCTCAGCGCCCGCGAGACGCAATCCTGCACCAGATCGTCGGCGGCCACGGCGTCCCGGGTGAGGGCGCGGGCATAGCGCATCAAGTGCGGCATCTGTTCAATGATGTCCTTGCGTTTATCCATCGTGGGCTTTGGTGCAATGAAATCCGAGGGTTCGGTCGGTGGGTTGCCGGGAGAGTGCTCCCGCACACCTCCCGGTCACCGGCGTCAACTATAACGAAGCGGCCGCCTATTTTGACATTTTGTCCTTCTTCATCTCGTCCTTCTTCATCATGGTGTCTTTTTTCATCTCATCCTTCTTCATGGCGTCCTTCTTCATCATGGTGTCTTTTTTCATCTCGTCCTTCATCATGGTGTCTTTCTTCATTGTGTCCTGGGTGCAGGCAACACCGGTGACCAGCAAGAGAGCGACAGAGGCGGCAAGGAGTTTAGACATCATCAAGTCTCCCTATGGGATTGAGTTACGGTTGTCGGCACCGCATTGCGGAGCCTCGATGATATCAATGCCCAGGTGGAGGAATTATTCCCCGCCAAAATAACGGCTTGTTTTCAACCGGTTACCCTATTTTTCATATTCTCGGGCGCGCCGTCCAAATAGCAGCGGAAGTTGTGACGGATGATCGGCATGGCCTGATCGACGTAGCCTTCGGTCCGCCCGCCCATGTGCGGGGTGATGATCACATTGGGCAGATCCCACAGCGGCGAGGTTTCCGGCAACGGCTCGTCGACGAAAACGTCCAGGGCGGCGCCGGCGATTTGTTCACCCCGCATGGCCTCCACGAAATCCTGTTCGTTGACAACGCCCCCCCGGGCGAGATTGATGAAATAGGCCGACGGCTTCATCGCCTGGAATACGGGCCGGTTGATCATGCCGCGGGACTCGTCGGTCAACGGCGCCAGCAAGATCACGAAATCCCCCTCCGCCACCGCCGCCTCCATGTCGGTGCGCGCGTACACCCGGTCGAGGTTGGCAACCTTGCGCGGTGTCCCGGAGACGCCCAGGACCCTGAGGCCGAATGCCTGACACCGGGCGGCCAGGGCATCGGCGATCAAGCCGATACCGATGATGACAGCCGTCTTGCCCTCCAGCTTGGCGGCGGTGAACCGTTCCCAACGCTTATGGGTCTGGTTCTCGAGTATGAACGGTAGCCGCCGGACGAACGACAGCATCATGAGGAACGCCATTTCCGCCATCTGGGGGCCGTGGATGCCCCGCATGGAGCTGAGAATCACCTTGCCGACATCGACCCGGTCATCGAATCCGTCGACCCCGGTTCCGAGGGCCTGAATCCACTTAAGGCCGGTGGCTTCGGCGACCAGTTCGTCGGTCATTGCCGGCCCGAACCCGATCAACACGTTTGCATCCGCAAAGGATGTCGTGGCCTTTCCCTTGACGTCTTCCACGGTTACCTCGAGCTCGGGAAACTCGGCGCGGATGAGGTCTCCATAGTCACTGGCGTTGAAGGCAGCGATGTGCACCCGGTTCATATTGGCGTCCCCCTACACCAACCACATTCGAAGTGTTGGCTTGAGTGTCCGGTTTGGCTAGTTTGAGAAAAATGAGCATAGTCCGTTTTTTGCGGTGTGACAGGAGAGGATTTCTTTTATGCGGCTCGTTTCCTACCGGCATAACGATGCGCCCGGCGTCGGGGTCATGGTCGACGACACAGGCTTCGTTGCGCTCAACAATGCGGCGCCCGATCTTCCTTCCAACCTGCGCCGGATCATCGCCATGGAGGACGGACTGTCACGCGCCGCCGCGGCGGCGGATGGCAAGGCAGCCGACCTGACATTCGGCGACGTCGAACTTGAACCGGTAATCACCGATCCCAATGCCATCTGGGCGCTGGCGTTGAATTTTCAGACCCATATCAACGAGACGGGCCTGACCACGTCGCCGGATTATCCCCATATTTTTCTGCGTCACGCCAGGTCCCATGTCGGACATCTGCGGCCGCTGCTGGCGCCGCCGCCGGATGTGGGTCAGGCCTTCGACTATGAGGGTGAGTTGGCGGTGATCATCGGCAAGCCCGGCCGCCACATTCCCACGGACAAGGCGATGGACCACGTGGCCGGGTACTCGATCCATAACGAGGGCAGCGTCCGTGAGTTTCAGAGCCACAACCGTCAGTTCGGTCTCGGCAAGAATTTCGAGGCGTCCGGCAGCTTCGGGCCGTGGTTGATGACCCCGGATGAATTCGGCGATCCTTACGAGAAGAAGATCATCACCCGGCTCAATGGCAAGGAGCGCCAGCACGAAGGCGTCAACGGGTTGATCTTCAATGTCGAGGCGCTGATCCACTACATTTCCATCGGCCACATTTTGCGGCCCGGTGATGTGATCATCACCGGCACGCCGGGCGCATTGCCGCCCGCTGACGACGATATCGAGGCACAGATCGACAGCCATGTGGACGATGGCGGCGGCGTCAAATATGCCGGCCGGGTTCACATGAAACCGGGGGATGTGTGTGAGGTTGAAATTACGGGCTTGGGGATTTTGCGCAACGAGGTTGAAGCGGACCTTCCCAATGCCTACCGCGCCGGCTGAGGCTCGTTCGAAAACGGTTTCTCCCATCCGTCACAGGGGCGAAGGCGCCCGGCCCGGGGGGAAGCATGACATTCAGGTGACGGAATTGCGACACGCCGTCCGCCGGGTTACTGCCGCCGCCCGCGGCCGCCTTGACAGGGAGATTTTAGGAGATGGTGCGGGCGGGGAGACGGTGGAGAAAGGGGATCACATATGGTGATCCCCCTCATCGTGTCCCCATCGTCGTTGTCAGGCGTACTGGATTAGGACCCAGTTCACCGCCTGGCCACGGTACGGAGGCATCCTGTTGCCCTTCGCGATAGGCGCGGTCGTTGAAGGCTGGCTATTGGCCCTCCAAACACCGCTTTCGGGGCAGACTTCTCCGGTCCTGGCCGTGGTTCCGATTGGGACACGCTTAACAGTAGTTGTGTTCATTTTTTTCATCCTTTTCGTCGAAATTTGCCGTTCAAATAAACGGACACGATCGTATGGATAAATCAGACGGTTGAAATTGTCAACAGGCCATCTTACAATTTTATAAAGATTCGTCTGACGGGCGGCGCGGGTTTGTGGCCCGCGCCGCAACGATTCCCGGAGGGTGACTAAGGTGGCGATCGGACCTCGACTGAAACAGGAGCGAATAAAGAAGGGAGCGTCCCTTCAACAAGTCGCTAATGCGATAGGAGCGTCGAAGGCTCATGTGTGGGAACTGGAGACGGGTCGATCCAGGAATCCTTCGGCAGTTCTCCTGACAAAGCTCGCCGAATATTTCAATATCCGAGTCGCAGATCTTGTTGGTGAGGCACCGCTGGATGACGAGAATCCGGAGATTGTCGCCATGTATAAGGATTTGACGAAATTATCAGAGCCTGAGCGTGAGGCGATTAAGACCTTGATGGACACGTTCAAGAAGCAAAACAGCAGGCGTTCACGAAAATGAAGGTATCTAGGATCGAACTCGCCGACTATGGATCTCCCGAGAAAATCGTTGGCGGAATTCTGGCGATTGAAACCGATCTTAGTGCGCCCGTACCTTTGGAAGAATTGTGTTTCGCGCTCGACATAAACCAGATCACTGATTTGACGACAGAGGGCTTTGAGGGCGCGCTTATCACCGACGAAGCTAAGAGTAGGGGAGTAATTCTTGCGAGGACTGGTACCCACAGCTACCGGCGACGATTTAGCATTGCGCACGAGTTGGGCCACTTTCTGCTGCCAACCCATCTGCCACGTGATGGTGGCCAATTTCTGTGCTCCAGGGAAGATATGAATACACTCGCCAGCAAAGAGGCAAACCGTCGCCAGAAAATGGAGCATGAGGCAAATAGATTTGCAGCCACTTTGCTTATGCCACCACCACTATTTCGGGTAGACGCCGATCACTCAGGGGACCCGGACATTACGAGGATCATTGAATTGTCTCGGAAGTACGAAGTTAGCAAAGAAGCGCTGGCACGTTGGTACATCCAATTTAGGGCAGAGCCGTGCGCCGTCGTCATCAGTCATGGCGACAAGATTATTCGGCATTACCCCAACAAAAAATTTCCTTACCTGGAACCGTCTTGGGGATCGAAACTTCCAAGCGACACGCTTAAGCGAATGACCCAGTTGGTCCAAAACCGCCCATCCCCAATGTTGAAGATTGATGCAAGCGATTGGATTTCGCTGAGGTGGGGGGAGAAGACTGGATTCTTATATGAACAGGTCGAACTACAAAGAGAAGGGTACGGACTAATTCTCCTTCATTCGGTTGAACTGGACGAAGACGATGCCTACGAGGAGGAGGAAATTCGACGTCGATGGGACGCACCGAAATTCCGGAAACGTTGAACAGCCAAGTTCTGCCACCAGAAGATGACTAGTATGCGGGCGGGGAGACTCGAACTCCCACTCTGTCACCAGAACTGGATTTTGAATCCGGTGTCCATTTTGGGGAGCGCGGATTTCGGCACTTTCACCCAATGTAATATCTGACTTGCCGGTCGCGCCGCAACAAGTCCGGCAACACCGCTACAGTGAAAGCTATTCTTCAATCAAACTGCTGGGAAGCTTGATACTATTTTCTTCGGCCACCTGTCTGAGTTCCTTCTGGACGGCGAGATAATCCTGTCTACCGTCCATAGCCTTGAATTTCGCCATAATTTCTTCCTCGCGCTGTTCCGACAATGCCGGAGCTACAATGGCCAGCGTTTGTTCAAAATCGTTGATCACCCGCGCTCTGACTAAATCACCAACGATCATGGATAGTGTAATTAGCCATACGAGAACCAGTCCGACCCAGTTGGCAATACCAAGCATTTTCATCCTTCTAATTCGGTCCGGTATCTTGGCCAGGGTTTCCTCTGGACTGACGTCATCATCATTCACTCGGCGTTCTAACGACCTTAGAAGTCGCCAAGTCCCAGCCAAACCGATCGACATAGCTACCGCGAGGAAGAAGAAAAATGCCGACCCCAGTAAGATGATCCGCGTGTATGCGGAGTCTCGTGTAGCGCCCCTATAGACACTGTCGACAAACCATGCGAACGCACTGTTGGATGAGGGCAGAATTACATGGTCGATAAAGTTAACGGTTGGGCCGACGAGGACGAAGACTATCAAGCCTGAAATCACCCCGACCATGATGCCGCGCTTCCAATCGAAGCTGGTGATTGGCCGCGAGGCATGATCCCCACTGCGATCGACCATGCTTAACCCCCTTGGAATTTGGTGCGGGCGGGGAGACTCGAACTCCCACTCTGTCACCAGAACTGGATTTTGAATCCAGCGCGTCTACCAATTCCGCCACGCCCGCGACGCCGCCGGATGATAGCCGCCGATGCGTTCGGGTCAATCGTTCAGGTGGTCAGGCGTGCAGGGCTGAATCAGTCCAATCCCATCTGGGACAGAACGGCCGATGCGACGGGACTGTCCGCCGTATAAATTTGCGCCGCCATCTCAAAATGATTGCACTCGGCCAGAAAGCAGGTCGTGACGGCGTGCCCCGCATCGGCCAGCTCTCCGGCGAGCGCCTTGCCCTGCCGTTGAAATTCTTCGAGCTCACGTCCGCCCCAAGCCACCGTCACGTCCCGCGGTAGGCGGTCAAGGTGGCGGTTCGGCGTGTTTCGCTCGACCGCCGCGTCGTCGAGGAACAGATATTCGTTCCGGGCACTCAGTTTTACCGGCGCCAGGTCGTAGGGCCCGCTGACGATCGTCAGGCCATTAATGACGTCCGATGGGCAACCGTACTTGGACCAGTCGGCCAGGCAGGCGGCGGCGGCCAGGTGCGCGCCGGAAGATATGCCGCCGAGATGGATGCGTGACGGATCGCCGCCAAATTCTTGGGCGTGAAGGTAGACGTGGGCGATCGCTGTCCGGCACTGGTCCAGGATGACGTCCAGCGTAGAGTCCGGCGCAAGGCCGAACTCCACCGAGACATGGAGGCCGCCGGCCGGAACAACCAAATGCGCGGCGCCCCCGGCCTGATCTTTCGAACCCCGGCGCCAGGCGCCGCCGTGGAAAAATATGAGTATCGGCTTGCGTCCACTCCCGGTGCCGTAGACATCCATCACTTCCCTTGGTCCGGTTCCGTAAGCCATGTCCAGCGCGCAATCGAACGCCTGTTTCGCGGCGGCGGATTTTTCCGCCTCGGCCTCCATATAGGGTGTGTTGTCCGGAACAAGCGTTGCCTGATCGTATTGCCGGTCGAGCTCGGCCTGCGTATAGCCGCGATAAATGATGTCCTGGGCCATCCCTGATTTTGACATTGGCCGCGAGGTTTCGAAAGCCCCGCCGGCGTCCGGGCACGTGATTTGCCCCAGGGCTGAAAATCGGATAGCAAGCCGCATGCTTCGCCACCTCTACGACTGGACCCTCGACCTCGCCGGGCACAAGCACGCGCTTTTGGCGCTGGCGCTGGTGTCGTTTGTCGAGAGCTCCATCTTTCCGATCCCGCCGGATGTCCTGATCATCCCGATGGTGCTGGCGGCGCGGGAAAAGGCCTGGAAAATAGCCTTCGTCTGCACGGCGGCAAGCGTCCTCGGCGGCATTTTCGGGTATGCCATCGGCGCCCTGTTGTTCGATCAGGTGGGCGGTCCGGTGCTCAATTTCTACGGCTATACCGAGCGCTTCGACGACTTCCGCGCCTATTACAACGATTGGGGCGCCTGGGCGGTCTTCTTCGCCGGCCTGACGCCGTTTCCCTACAAGGTGATCACCATCCTGTCGGGCGTCACCGGCTTGGATCTTCTGATCTTCACCATTGCCTCCATCCTCGCCCGCGGCATGCGTTTCTTCATCGTTGCCGGTCTGCTGTGGTACTTCGGCGAGCCCATCCGTGCCTTTATCGAAAAGCGGCTCGGTTTTCTGTTTGTGATCTTCGTGATCTTGCTGGTCGGCGGTTTCGTGCTGGTCAAGTTCGTCATCTAGGCCTTTAATCCGGGCTCATGGCCGGCCTTGTTTCACGTAACTTGTTTCCATTGATGACGCTCGCGGCGCTGGGCGCGCTCGGGGCTGCTCTAGTTGCGCAGTTTGCCTTCGATCTCGAGCCCTGCGTGTTGTGTATCTATCAGCGGGTTCCGTATGTGGCGGTGCTGTTTCTGGGTGCCGTCGGGATTTGGGTCACGATGATTGACCGTGCCCATCTCGCGGTGCTGACCGGATTGGCCTTTGCCGCGGGCGCGGGCGTCGCGCTCTATCACGTCGGGGTGGAGCAGCACTGGTGGCAGTCGGCGGCCGGCTGCGGCGGCGTGACCGACATTCCGGCCAATTTCGAGAATTTCCGCGCCGGCTTGCGGGATTTGAAACCGGTAAAACCGTGCGATGAAATCGACTGGACGCTTTTCGGGGTCTCCATGGCCACCTACAATATGGCCGTATCCCTGGTACTGGCCGCGGTCTGCCTGTTCGCCGCGCGCCGGATGGGTGGAGGAAAGTCTGCGTGAAGACGACGGCTAAACGCGCCAAGCGATATTCACGAATGCCCGGCGATCCTCCGCGGGACGAAATGCTTGCCCGGATGATCCGCGTCGATCAGGCAGGCGAGTACGGCGCCAAGCGAATCTATGAGGGGCAGTTGGCGGTCCTCGGACGATCGAAGGACGGCCCGGTACTTCGGGAGATGGCCGCCGTCGAAGAACGGCATCTCGAAACCTTCAATGAACTGATGGTGCGCCGTCGCGTGCGGCCGACCGCGCTGACGCCTATCTGGCATGTGGCGGGGTTTGCCTTGGGCGCAGGGACGGCGCTGATGGGGCGCGAGGCGGCCATGGCCTGCACGGTGGCCGTCGAGGAGGTGATCGAGGAGCATTACGCCGACCAAGCCGGCCGCCTGGAACGCGAAGGTGATCCCGAGCTGACCGGGATCGTCGAGAAGTTTGGCGCCGAGGAGGCCGAGCACCGGGAGACCGCCCTCGAACACGATGCCGAAAAGGCGCCGGGCTATGAGGCCCTGACCGCCGCCATCAAGGCCGGGTCCCGTCTCGCCATCTGGTTGTCGGAGCGGGTTTGATCCACGGCGCCCGGCACCGGTGCTTCCTTGGATGAGTGAGACACTCCCTCAGCAGGACCCCCGCGCCATCATCAGGGCGGGGGCATGGATGGTCGGCGTGCTGCTGTCGTTCAGCACCATGGCCATCGGCGTCCGCGAACTGCACGATACCATGGGCTCGTTCGAGATCGTCTTCTTTCGCGGCGTCCTCGGGTTGCCGGTTCTGCTGTATTTCGCCTGGCGGGCCGACTGGCAGCCCATGCGAACCCAGCGGCTTGGGTTCCATATCTTCCGCAACCTCATTCACTTCGTCGGTCAGTTTTCCTGGGTGGTGGCCGTCGCCATGCTGCCCTTGGCCGAGGTATTTGCCATCGAGTTCACCGTCCCCATATGGATCCTGATTTTTGCCACGGTATTTCTGGGCGAGAAGCTGACGGGGGGCAAACTGATCGCCGTCGCGGCGGGCTTTACGGGCATTCTGCTCATTGTCCGGCCCGGATTCGAGGAAATCCACGTGGGCACCTGGATCATGCTGATCGGCGCGGTGGGGTTCGGCGCGGCCCTCACCTGCACCAAGAGCCTGACGCGCACCGAATCCCCGCTCACCATCCTGATCATGATGTCGATCATTCAGCTGCCGCTGGGGCTTATTCCGGCGACCTTCGACTGGGTTACTCCAACTCTCGAGGATGTTCCGTTTCTGGTGGTGATCGGATTTACCGGGTTGTTCGCTCATTACTGCACGGCCCGCGCCTTGGTCCTCGCAGACGCCACAATTGCGATGCCGATCGACTTCCTCCGCCTGCCGTTTATCGCCGTGGTCGGGTTCTTCCTCTATGACGAGGCGTTGGAACTGTGGGTGCTGATGGGCGCGCTGATCATCTTCGCCGGCAACTACTACAATCTCCGGAAGGAACATCGGGCGGCAACGGGACGGACCTAGGGTCGGGACTTAATTGAGCCGCCATATGAGTGTTGCGGCGATGAGGCATAAAATGATTGCGTCATGGCCGGGCCCGGACCCGGCCATCCACGTGTACCGTGCCGCGAGGCGTGGATCACCGGGTCAAATAAGGTCAATTCGGACGAATTG
>LXNI01000160.1_pt1 | contig 83248 bp, 73 predicted proteins | sample 809091 | NCBI WGS metagenome assembly LXNI01 (sample SAMN04870527, study PRJNA318959) | sponge metagenome | biome: 01000161; feature: marine sponge reef; material: water | host: Sarcotragus foetidus | place: Greece: Milos, Mediterranean Sea | collected 2013-05-29 | depth 5-7 m | reverse complement strand
CCGCCGTGAACAGGCAACCATCCCCGAATTATCACCCGGGAACACTCCCAAGCACGGTAAGGGGCCCGGTGCGGAGCACCGGATTTTCGCGACCTGCGGCGTCTAGGCATTCTTGGGGCAGAGGGCGTCATATATGACGCCCTGATCCTCAGGAACACCGCACCGCCAGTGACGTTCTGATCCTCAGGAACACCGCTGCGTGTTTGTCTCCTACGCGCGGCTTGCCGTCGCACGGGCGAAACGGTGACCGGGGACTGGAGACCGGCAACTATCCTCGGGGTCCGGTGGCCATATTTCCGATTCGCACCTTTGGTGATCCTGTTCTGCGTGTCCGCACCAAGCCGGTCGAGCACTTCGACGCGCCACTCGGCAGGCTGGCGGAGGACATGCTCGAGACCATGTACGACGCCCCTGGAGTCGGTCTGGCTGCTCCGCAGATCGGTGTGTCGAAGCGCATCTGCGTGTTCGATGCGGGGGATGGTCCTCAGGTACTGGTGAACCCGGTGCTGGTCGAGACCTCGGGGGATTGGGAATACCAGGAGGGATGCCTGTCGGTCCCTGGTCACTACTGGACCATCAATCGCCCTGCTTTCGCCCGAGCCGTCGGCCAGGACCTGGATGGGAACCCGGTGGAGTTTGCCGGAGACGAGCTATTGGGAAGGGTTCTGCAACACGAGATCGACCACCTCGAGGGCCACCTCTTGCTGACCCGCCTCGACCGAGCCACTCGCAAGGAGGCGTTTCGCGTTCTTCGTAGTGAGGCGTTCCGGACGCCGGAGTGATGAGGACCGCCCTGCTAGGAACATCGCAGGAGGCCGTTCCCACGATCGACATCCTCGCCGGACTGACCGACCTGCGCGCCGTCGTAACGAGACCTGACCGGCCGAGGGGTCGAGGCCGGGCGCTGGCGCCTCCCGCGGGCAAGGTGAGAGCCGCCGAGCAGGGGATCCCGGTCCGGCAGCCCGCCACCCCCGCTGCGCTGGACGCTGCTATGGCCGGGATGGATCTGGACCTGGCGGTGGTGGTGAGTTACGGGATGATCGTGAAGGCTGCCACCCTGGCCCGTCCCCGGTTGGGCATGATCAACCTTCATTTCTCCTTGCTGCCGCGGTGGCGGGGGGCGGCCCCGGTCGAGCGAGCCATTCTGGCCGGTGATGATGTGACCGGGGTGAGCCTGATGCGGATGGACGCCGGCTTGGACGCCGGACCGGTCCTGGCCGCATGGAGGACCTCCATCGGTGAGGACGAGGATGCCGGTGCGCTGTCGGAGCGTCTTTCCCTCGGCGGCGCCGAACTGCTGGCCACGCACCTGGGTGCGCTGGAACGAGGTGAGCTGGAGCCGGCGACGCAGGACGATTCGCTGGTCACCTGGGCGCCTCGCCTGGTCGTCTCGGAGGCTCGACTCGATTTCCACCAACCTGCCGAGCAGGTGGTGCGGGCCGTTCGGGCGTTCTGTCCCCGTCCGGGCGCACACACCACCTGGCGCGGTAAGCGCTTCAAGATTCTCCGGGCACGGCAGGTCCCCGGCAGGTTGGAGCCGGGTTGCCTGGAAACCTACGAGAACGGGGTAAGGGTCGGTACCACCACGGGGTGCCTGGGTCTGAGCACCGTTCAACCCGAGGGTAGGAAGGCGATGGACGCTCTCGCGTGGTTCAGGGGAATCAAGGGCGACCCGGGCCGCTTCGGATGAAGCGGGGCGTGGAGGCCCGGTCGGTGGCGGCCGGGCTGGTGGGCAGGGTCGTGCGGGGCGGGGCCTGGTCGAACCTGGTCGTCAGGGAACTCGATCTCCCACCGGACGATGCCCGTCTGGCGCGCCATCTCGTCTACGGAACCATCAGGAACCTCCCTCGCCTGGACAGGGCCATCGGTGATCTATCCAGCCGTCCCCTGCCGGCCATCCATTCCGACGTGCTCGATGTTCTGCGGGTTGCCTTCCACGAGGTCTTATTCGGCCGGGCCGCCGCTCATGCCGTGCCCGATACGGCCGTAGAGTCCGCCCGGAGGCTGGGACACGGTCGGGCTACCGGGTTCGTGAACGCCTTGGTCAGGAATCTGCAACGAGGGGGCGAGCCCAACCCACCCTCCGATCCGGCCGAGGCATTCAGCCTGCCCGGCTGGGTCATGGACGACCTGACGCGCACCTGGGGCAGGGATCAGGCGCTGGCGTTCGCCGAGGCAGCCCACGTGGACGCGCCGGTGAGCTTCCGTATGAGGCCGGGCGATCCTCCACCCGCCGGCGCGGTTCCGACACCTATCCCAGGTGTTTTCGTCCACTCGGAGGGCCGGGTTCCCGAGGCGGCGGTGGTCCAGGATGCCGCATCGGTGGCCGTGGTTGAGGCTCTGGGTGTGGCGCCCGGCCACCGGGTGCTGGAGGTGGGAGCGGCGCCCGGTGGCAAGACGCTGGCCATCTGGGACCGCAACCCGGCCTCCTTGGTAGCACTGGACATCCACCCTCGCCGCATCCGCCAAGCGGAGCGACGGCTGAAAAGGGCCGGAGGCGAAGGATGGTGGATCAGAGCCGACGGAGCACGCCTCCCCTTCCGGAGCGGGCAGTTCGACAGGGTGCTGGTGGACGCACCATGCACCGGCCTCGGCACACTGCGGCGGCGACCCGAGATACGACTACGGGTCTCGATCGGCGACCGGGACCGGCTGGCGGCACTCCAGCGCCGTATGCTCCGCCAGGCCATCGACGCCGTACGCCCCGGCGGGCGGGTGGTCTACTCGGTTTGTACCCTGACCCGGGCGGAGACGCTGGGAGTCGTGGAGGACATGGGCGGGCGGCCACCGGCTGATCTTCCGGGTCTGCGTCTCGACCACGGCCTGCTCATGGGCCCCCACCTGACCGGTACCGACGGCATGTTCATCGCGGTCTTAGATCGATGACGGAGCGACCCGCTCCTGGGCGTTGTGAGGTGGATGTACCCTGCGCACCGTGAGAAAAGGCGTTCGCATAGCAGCTTCGATTCTTGCCGCCGACTTTGCCCGGTTGGGCGACGAGGTGGCTCGGGTGGAGCCTCATCTGGACATGCTCCATGTGGATGTCATGGACGGCCACTTTGTTCCCAACATCTCACTGGGTGTTCCGGTCATCAGGTCTTTGCGGAGAGTCTCCGGCCTGGCCTTCGACTGCCACCTGATGGTCACCGACCCGGACCGGCTGGTCGAACCGCTCCGGAAGGCCGGCGCCACCGGCATAACCGTCCATCTCGAGGCGGTACCCGACCCGAGGCCGGTTGAACACCGGGCGCGCCAGGCCGGTCTCGGCTTCGGCCTGGTGATCAATCCCGGGACTCCCTACGAGGCCCTGGATCCGTTCCTTGAGCGGTGCGACATGGTGCTGGTGATGTCGGTCGAGCCCGGCTTCGGTGGACAGGACTTCCTGCCCACCGTCCTCGCCAAGGTCGAGGCGGCCCGCCGGGCAATAGACCGGCGCGGTCTTGACGTGGATCTGGAGATCGACGGTGGCATCGGCCCGGAGACCATTGGCGCGGCTCGCCGGGCCGGCGCCGATGTGTTCGTGGCCGGCACCGCCATCTTCGGACAACCGGATCCGGTGATGGCGATCGCCGGCTTGAGGAGCGCCGCCTCGGAGGGTGGGGCGTGAGCCGGGTCTGGTCGGACGCCGAGCGCGGCTGGATGAGCCGGGCCATCGATCTGGCTCGTCCGCAGCGCACCCATCCCAATCCTCGGGTGGGATGTGTGATAGTGGGTGCGGGAGGGAAGGTGGTAGGTGAGGGCGCTCATCGAGGCGTCGGCACGCCGCACGCCGAGGCGGTGGCTCTCGGGCAGGCGGGAGAGGCGGCCCGCGGCGCCACGGCGTTCGTGACCCTCGAGCCCTGTTCGCATTCCGGTCGAACCCCGCCGTGCGCCGATGCCCTGGTGGCCGCCGGGGTGACCCGGGTCGTGATCGGGGCACACGACCCCGATGCCCGGGTGAGAGGTCGTGGGGTGGCGATCCTCCAGCGGGCCGGGATCGGGACGGCAGTGGGGCTGATGGGGGATGAGGCCGTCAGGCTGGATGTCGGGTTTCATCACCATCGGCGTACGGGCCTGCCCTACGTGCGGGCAGTGGTGGCGGATGCCGATGCCCGGGCCGATGAGGCGGTCGCCGTTGACATTGCAGCCTTGATCGCGGAGGCGGACCACCTTCTGGCGACCACGACCGGTCCGAGGATTACCACCCGACGGACGCTGGCCCGCCTGGCGGAGCAGGGTCATCTCTACGTGGCGACCGAAGATGTGGAGACGATCGGAGCTCTTCGCCGAGCAGGACTGGTCGATGCGGCCAGCCATTACGTCAGGATCGGTGGAGATCAGGACGGTCTCTGGACTCAGGACGGTCTTCGGGTGATGGACGCCGGAGAGATCGGCGCCGGCTACCGGAGGACTGACCTGGAACGTTCGCCGGCAGGCTGGCCCCCTCTGGTCTGTCGCCGTGCCGAGGCCGCCATACCGACTCCCTACGGCCGTTTCCGGGCCATCGGCTACGAGTCGCTCGATGACGGTCGCCAGCACGTGGCGCTGGTCAGGGGCAGCGTGGCAGGGGAAGAAGGTGTGTTGGTCCGGATGCACTCGGAGTGCCTGACCGGCGATGTGTTCGCCAGCCTCCGTTGCGACTGCGGCTTCCAGCTGAAGGAGGCGATGCGCCGGATCGGAGAGGCCGGCCGGGGCGTGGTCCTCTACATGCGTGGTCATGAAGGAAGGGGCATCGGTCTGATCGACAAGCTGGCTGCCTACGCCCTGCAGGAGCAAGGCCGGGATACGGTGGAGGCCAATCTGGACCTGGGTCTCCCGGAGGACAGCCGTGACTACGGTGCCGGCGCTCGGATACTCGCTGATCTGGGCGTGAACAGCCTCCGCTTGCTCACCAACAATCCCGCCAAGCGGGCCGGCGCCGAGGCGTACGGGGTGCGGATCATCGAACAAGTACCCCTGATCGCAGGTGAGAATGATCACAACCGCAACTACCTGCGCACCAAGGTGGCCAAGCTGGGCCATGTCATCGACTTGGAGGACCCTCCTCCCGGGAGCGTGCGGGAAACGACGGAGAAGGATTGACTCTCGGCTGCCGGCTACCGCGGGGCGGTTTGTCGCCTTTTACCAAACGGGACGTTCCTAGCACCTCCCAGGTCTGGAGCGGGAGAGCCGCGAAAATCGCGCCGGCTAACCGGTGCACCGCACCGGGGCCCTGCAGAATCTAGGGGTGGTTGTCCTGGTTGGGGGCGCGGCCGGCCGACCCATCCCCGTCTTCTCAGCATGCTCCTGGCGGGTCACCGTCTCCCGGCGGGGCTTCATGAGACACGAAATAGCCCGGGATTCGGGCCACCGATTCAGGCCGTCTTCCAATGGAGGGCCACTGTCTCCTATAATGCCTAGCCACAACCAGGAGAAAGCGGAAGCCGGTTGCTTCCCACCCGGCCACCGGGAGCCGATTCGAGGCCGTTCATCAGAGCGTCCGAACCCGAGTGTGCCGTGGTACAGGAACCCGACCACCTACGATGGATCGGGTTCTCGCGGGGCCGTCATGGACCCGAGTAGCGGCCGGTTGTTGTCTGTTCTTCTCGAACGAGATTCCGATTCCGTCCTGTCGGCGGACGAGCAAGGAGACATGTAATCGCAGAGCTACGCGTCAACGATGATATCCGTGCGGCCGAGTTGAGAGTGGTCGATCCGTCCGGCAAGCAGCTAGGAGTGATGCCCCGCCAGAACGCCCTGTACCTGGCCGATGGCCTGGGATGGGACCTCGTGGAGGTGGCGCCGGGAGCCGATCCGCCGGTTGCGCGGATGATGGACTACGGCAAGTTCAAGTACGAGCAGTCGGTCAAGGAGCGGGAAGCGCGCAAGAAGCAGTCACGCAGCCAGGTCAAGGAACTCACGTTCAAGGTGAAGATCGGCAACCACGACTACGAGATCAAGCGAGATCGGGCACTGCGCTTCCTGACCAACGGTGACCGGGTCCGGGTTCGGGTCTGGTTGCGAGGAAGGGAGGCCAGCCGGCCCCAACTCGGGATGGCCATCCTCGAGCGCCTGTCATCGGACCTCGCCGAGGTAGCCACCGTGGACCAGCCGGCCAAGCTCGAGGGCCGCAACATGACAATGGCCCTGGCACCGGTCAAGCGGCCTCAGCGGTCGTTCCAGGACGTTGACGGAGGCTCTGCCTAGGAGGGTGCTGAAGTGACGGGGATGGTTGGCCTGCGATTCCTCGACCAGGGGGTTTCGTAGCCGGCCATCACGCCAACCGGACGTTTTCATTACCCTCCGAACAAGCGAGAATAGGACACAACATGCCGAAGATGAAGAGCCACAAGGGCGCTGCCAAGCGCTTCAAAGTGACCGGATCGGGACGGATCCGGCGCCGCCGGTCGCACCGCGGCCACCTACGCCTTGCCAAGGGCAAGGACAGCTATCGCCGTTTGAAGGGCGAGGCTGATCTGGCGAAGGGTGATGAGAAGCGGGCCAAGCGCCTGCTCGGAATGTAGGCAAGGAGTACCGGAGACACGAAATGGCACGAGTCAAGCGCGCTAGCAATTCCCGTACCAGGCATCGGAAGGTCCTAGCCAAGGCCAAGGGCTACCGGGGCGCCAAGAGCCGGAGCTTCCGGGCGGCCAACGAGCAGGTCATGAAGTCCCTGCAGTACGCCTATCGCGATCGGAGGGCGCGCAAGGGCGACTTCCGCAGGCTGTGGATTACCCGCATCAATGCTGCTGCCCGGGAGAACGGAACTACCTATTCCCAGCTGATTGCTGGGCTGAAGGCGGCGGACTTCGAGGTGAACCGGAAGATGCTTGCTGACATCGCCGTCAACGATCCCACCACCTTCCGCCAGATCGTCGAGTTGGCTTCCGCCAACCGCCCTTAGCGTGGTCACTGTGGCCGGCTAGCGGCGTCGGGACGACGATGGAACTTGAACGTCTCGTCGGCGTGGTCGGCGACGCCCGCGCCCGGATCGATGCTGCTTCCGATCTGGCAGAGTTGGCGGCTGCGGAGTCGGAGACGTTGGGGCGGCGATCCGAGATCGCCGTAGCTCGAAGGGGCATCGGACGCTTGGCGCCGGCCCGTAGGCGCGAGGTGGGGCGGGCGATAAATGAGGCGGTTGGCACGCTGACCGCCGCCGTGGAGGACCGGCGCTCGGTCCTGCGCACGGAGGCCGAGAACGCCCTGCTGGAGCAGGATCGGGTTGATCTCACCCTGCCATACGGTCGTCCGGCACGGGGGACGCATCACCTGTTGACCCGCACCATGGAGGATGTGTGCGACGTGTTCCGCGCCATCGGCTACGAGGTAGCGGAGGGGCCCGAGTTGGAGTTGGCGTGGTACAACTTCGACGCTCTCAACACCCCGCCCACCCATCCGTCCCGATTCGAGTCCGACACTATGTACGTGGAGGCGTTCGACGATAGGGAGCGGAGCGGTCCCGACGAGCTGTTGCTGCGTACCCAGACCTCACCGATGCAGGCTCGGTTCATGGAGAAGAATCCCCCGCCGGTCTACGTGGTGGTACCCGGACGGGTCTTCCGCACCGACACCTGGGACGCCACCCACTCGCCGGTATTCCACCAGATCGAAGGCCTGGCGGTGGACTCGGACATCACGTTCGGGGATCTGAAAGGCACCCTCGCCCACTTCGCCCGGGAGTTCTTCGGGGTCTCGGCCCGGACCCGCTTCGTTCCTCATTTCTTCCCGTTCACCGAGCCTTCAGCGGAGATGCTGGTGTGGTTCAACGACGAGTGGCTGGAGATGCTGGGCTGCGGCATGGTCGATCCCAACGTGTTCGAGGCGGTGGGGTACGACCCGGAGGAGGTGACGGGGTTCGCCTTCGGGATGGGTGTAGAGCGGCTGGCCATGGTTCGCCACGGCATCACCGACATCCGCCACTTCTACGACAGCGATCTGCGCGTTCTGGGGCAGTTCCGATGAAGGTCCCGATCGGCTGGTTGGCGGACTTCATCGATCTGCCCACCCGGGATCCGCACGAACTGGAGCGGATCCTCGTCTCCCTCGGTCACGAGGTGGAGGGGTTCGAGGAGTTCGGACCGTCCTTCGAGGGCGTGGTGGTGGGACGCGTGGAGGATGTCCGGCCCCATCCCGATGCCGACCGGATCCGTTTCTGTAGGGTCGATGACGGAACGGTCACCCGCGACGTGGTATGCGGAGCGTGGAACTTCGAGGCCGGCGCGGTCATCGCCTACGCGAGGGCCGGATCCCGCCTCGGCACGAATATGGATCAGCCCCTCGAGGTGGGAAGCCGCAAGATACGCGGCATCGTGTCGCACGGCATGATCGCCTCCGCCCGCGAGCTCGGGTTGGGCGATGACCATGACGGCATCATGGTTCTGAACGATCTGGGCGTGGCCACCGAGGATGACCTGGGCCGCCCCCTGGAGGAGGTGATCGGCCTGGGAGACGTGGTGCTCGACGTGAGCATCACCACCAATCGGGGCGACTGCATGGGGATCCGCGGGCTGGCCCGCGAGCTGGCCGCCTACTGGCAGGTCCCGTTGCGGGACATCTCCCCGAGCTTCCCGACCGGTCCGGAGACCTCCGCCTTCGAAGTCTCGATCATCGACGTGGAAGCGTGCCCTCGCTTCGTTGCCCACCAGGTGGACGATGTGCGGATCGGTCCCTCTCCTCTATGGATGCAGCTGCGGCTGCTGGCTATCGGGCAACGGCCCATCTCCAACGTGGTGGACGTATCCAACTACGTGATGTGGGAGCTCGGTCACCCGATCCACACCTTCGATGCGGACACCATTTCCGGTCGGCAGGTCATCATCCGGAGAGCCGAAGAGGGCGAGAAGCTGGAGACCTTGGACGGGGTAGAACGGGCGCTTCGGGCCGGCGACATCCTCGTAACCGACCCGTCGGGTCCGATCGCCCTGGCCGGCGTGATGGGAGGGGCGTTCACCGAGGTTTCCGAGACCACCACCAGCGTGCTGGTCGAGGCTGCCAACTGGCATGCACCCTCGATCCTGGCCACCTCGTGGCGGCTCGGATTGCGGAGTGAGGCCTCGGCCCGGTTCGAACGGGGCGTAGATCCCAACCTTTGCGCGCTTGCTACCGCTCGGACGGTGGAGTTGGTGGCGTTGACCTCCGGCGGGGTGCCTCGTTCCCGGGCCGTGGACTGTTACCCGATCCCGCGAAGGCCATGGACGGTCGACCTCACGGCCCGTGACGTGAGCCGCCTGCTCGGACCGGCGCCTTCGTTCGGAGACGCGTTGTCGCTGCTGGAACGGCTCGGTTTCCGGATGGATCGGGACGGCCGGTCTGCTCGGGTGACCGTTCCGACCCATCGCGCGGATGTCACCCGTCCGGCCGATCTGGTCGAGGAGATCGCCCGCCTCCACGGCTACGACCGCTTCCCCGATTTGGTCCGGCATGGCAGGCGGGGCGGTCTGACTCCCGAACAACTGGCCGTCCGGCGACTCCGTGAAGCCCTGGTCGGCGCCGGGCTCGCCGAGGCCCAGACGCTCAGCTTCATCGGGCAGGATGATCTGGACGCGCTCGGTCTCCCACGCGAGGACTCGCGCCGGGTGACCATCCGGGTCAAGAACCCGCTCCGCGAGGAGGAGGCCATCCTGCGCACCACGCTGTTGCCAGGCCTGATGGGGGCGATGTCGCGCAATGCGGCTCGGGGTCTGAAGTCGGTACGCCTGTTCGAGACCGGCCGTGTGTTCACGGCTCGCGACGATCCCGAAGACCCCCGCATACCCTTCCAGCCGTTCCACCTGGCAATGGTCCTGTCCGGTCCCGGAGTGGACGTATTCGCCGCCACCGGGCTGGTCGATCTACTGGCGCGGGTCGCCGACCGCCGGTTGGAACTCCGCCAGGAATCGCTGCCGGGCCTCCATCCGGGTCGGGGAGCGGTGGTGACGCGTGGGGCAAACGACATAGGGATGGTCGGGGAACTCCATCCGGCTGCAGTACGGAGGTTCGGGTTGGAAGGCCGGGTAGCGGTCGCCGAGATAGGTCTCGGTCCCCTCGTGTCGGGCAGTCCGTCCTGGGTGCTGGAGGATGTTTCCGCCTACCCGCCCATGGTGTTCGACCTCGCGTTCGTACTGGCCGATACGGTTCCGGCGGGCCGCTTGCTGGAGGTGGTGGAGGGGTCAGCCGGCCGGCACCTCGAGAGTGTGGAGTTGTTCGACGAATTCAAGGGGGGCTCGATACCCGATGACCACAGGAGCCTGGCGGTGCGGATCACGTTGCGCGCTATGGACCACACCATCTCCGATGAAGAGGCTGCTCCGATCGGGCGGGGCATCGCCGCGGCCGTCGCGGATCGGTTGGGCGGCGTCCTACGGGGAAGCATGTGAACGACTTCCTGGGGATTGCCGACCTCGACCGGGGAGTTCTGGAGCGCCTGGTGGAATTGGCCACCCGATTCCGCCACGACCGGAGTTTCAGGTCAGGTGCTCTGGCCGGTTCCCGGATCGGCCTGTTCTTCGAAAAGCCTTCCACCCGCACCAGGGTGTCGAGCGAGGTGGCGGCGGTTGACCTGGGCGCTCATCCGGTGGTCCTGGGTCAGAACGAAGTGGGTATCGGATCGAGGGAAGCTGTCCGCGATGTGGCCCGGGTGCTGGATCGCTACCTGGATCTGGTGGCGATGCGGGTCTTCGATCATCGGACGCTGGTGGAGATGGCCGAGCATACCGATGCTCCAGTGGTGAACCTGCTTTCGGACATCGAACACCCCTGCCAGGCGGTGGCCGATCTCCAGACCATCGCGGAGCATCGGCAGGTTGCCGAGTCGGTGGTCGTCTACGTGGGAGACGGCAACAACGTATGCCACAGCCTGATGCTGGGGGTGGCCAAGCTAGGGGGCCGGATGCGGGTGGTGAGCCCACCCGGGTTTGAGCCGCTGGACGAGATGGTGGCTCGAGGAGAGGGCCGGATCACGGTCACGCCGGACCTGGAGGCGGTGGAGGGGGCCGATGTGATCTACACGGATGTGTGGGCATCGATGGGCCAAGAGGTCGAGGCGGCGGAGCGGGCACTGGCATTCGCCGGCTACCGGGTGGACGAGGGTTTGTTCGAACGGGCCAGACCCGATGCGATATTCCTTCACTGCCTGCCCGCCCACCGGGGTGAGGAAGTGACCGATGCCGTAGTCGACCACCCCAGGTCCCGGGTGTTCGATCAGGCTGAGAACAGGCTCCATTCGATGAAGGCCATACTGCTCGAGCTCCTCGGTTAGTGGTCGACCTTTCCGGTCCGGTGGAGGAGGTGGCGCGACGGCTGCTCGGTCACCGGCTGAGCACCGACTTCGGCGGGAGGACCGCGGTGGTCATCGAGGAAGTGGAGGCCTACGGGGGCGCTGACGATCCGGCCTCCCATGCCTATCGGGGCCGCACCGTCCGCAACGCCTCCATGTTCGGCCCGGCCGGCACCCTGTACGTGTACCGGTCCTACGGGGTTCATTGGTGCGCCAACGTGGTGACCGGTCCCGAAGGTGCGGGTGAGGCGGTGCTGATCAGGGGCGGTCGGGTGGTCGAGGGCATGGAACTGGTGCTGGCACGGCGCCGGCGACGGGACCACCTGACCGACGGTCCCGGCAAGCTGACTCAGGCCCTGGGGATCACGGGGGATCACGACGGGACATCGGTCCTGGCCGGCCCGGTACATCTAGAGGAAGGGCCTGCCCCGGACCCGGCTCTGGTATTCCGCAGCCCACGGATCGGGATAAGCCGGGAAGTAGAACGACCCTGGCGGTTCGTGGTTGACGGCGGAGGATAAGCCGCCCTGTTGCCGGTCGTGAGTGGATTGGGCCGATGACCGGCAGTCAGGCCTACCGGAGCTAATCTCGCCCCCGTGATGCCTGGACCCGATATGACACCCGAGCAGCAGGCCGATTACCTGCTGCGCGATGTCGACACGTTCCTCCCGGCCGGCGAGGAACTGGTCGATCGCATCAGGGACTCCAAGGAGACCGGCCGCCCGCTACGGGTGAAGCTCGGCCTCGACCCCACCGCCAACGTGATCACCCTCGGCTGGGCCGTAGTGCTCTGGAAGCTGCGGGAGTTCCAGGATCTGGGACACAAGGCCGTGCTCATCCTCGGGACTTTCACCGCCCAGGTGGGTGACCCGAGCGGTCAGTCCGAGACGAGGAAGCGTCTGACGGCAAGCCAGGTCGAGGCCTTTGCCGCATCGGTGAAGAGGAACTTCGGAGAGATCCTGCTCACGCGTGAGGACGTTCTGGAGATCCGTCCCAACTCCGATTGGTTGGCCTCCCTGGACATGCGCGAAGTGCTGGAACTCACCGCGTCGACGACCCTGGCCCAGATGCTGGAGCGCGACGACTTCGCCAAGCGTTTCGCTGGCCGCCGACCCATCTCGATGATGGAGTTCATGTACCCGCTGCTCCAGGGTTACGACTCGGTGGCCGTTGAGGCCGACCTGGAGCTCGGCGGCACCGACCAGCTCTTCAACCTGATGATGGGGCGCCAGGTACAGCAGCGCTACGACCAGGTACCGCAGATGGTGCTCACCATGCCGCTGCTCGTGGGCACCGACGGCAAGAAGAAGATGTCCCAGTCGCTGGGGAACTACGTGAATATCTCCCCGCCGTACAGCGAGGCGTTCGGCAAGACGATGAGCATCCCCGATTCAGCGATGCCGCAGTGGTACAGGCTTGCCTCCGGGCTGCCGCCTGAGGAGATAGACGCCGCATTGGCTGACCTCGCGGACGGGACGTTGTCCCCGCGCGACGCCAAGCGCCGCTTGGCCCGGGCCGTAGTGGACCGGTACCTGCCAGGTCAGGGCGAGATCGAGGAGCGGTCCTTCGACCGCCAGTTCGTGCTCCGGGAGATCCCGGACGACGTCCCGACCTACCCGCTCCCATCCGGTGAGCCCGAGGGTGAGGTGTACCTTCCCGCACTGCTGGCCGATGCGGGGCTGGTGGCGTCGAGGAGCGAGGGAAGGCGGATGCTGGCTCAGGGAGCGGTCCGTATCAACGGGGAGAAGGTGACCGAAGAGTCGGTCCGGAGACCGCGCCTGCGCTCCGGTGCCGACGCCACGGTGATCTCGGTCGGCAAGCGGCGTTTCATACGCTTGGGCGATAGCCCCCTTCAACAGCCCAGGGCGTAGGTCACCGCCCGGCACACCGCTTGCATCGTGACACGGCCCACGGAGCCGATGGGATCGGATAGCGATGACTTCGTGACGGTATGAAGGCCGTCACAGTTGATGACAGAAAGGCGGTCGAGGCCTGCCTGCCGGTGGTCTAGGCGCACCTCGGATGCCAGACCGCGGATCGAAGTGGTCACCTCGGCCACGGTGACGAAGCTGCGCACGTCGATGACCCCGGGCCGGGTGAGTACCAGAACCGGACGCTTCTTGCGACCTACCCGGGCCAAGCAGACGTCACCGCGTGTCACTCATTGCTCCAGGCTTCGGCGCCTTCCCAGAACGGGTCGGGTTGCTCAGGATGGCGCCGGTACGCGTCCCGGTCCGTTCGAACCAGGGCGGCGCGGACCGCCTCCTTGACGCCGGCGCGGGCCGCCGCGGACAAGTTGATGTTCATTTGGCGCGCCTGCTCGGCGAGCTCTCTGTCGAGAGTGAAGGTGGTCCTCGTCGTAGCCATAGTCTGATGCTAGCACTCGACGATAGCGACTTGGGCATGAGAATCGCCCTCGAGCGATTCCGACTGCCCCGTCGGTACTGGAGATCGCAAGGTCGCCAAGACCTGCTATAGTTGTGCGGCTGGCTGCACCGCCTCCGCATCGTATGGTCCGAGTGGCCGGCTCGCTTCCTCCCTGGTGAGGGGTGAGCTATCGGCGGAGCCGGAGTGCCAGTACCGCAGGAGCTGCGGATCAGGGCTCCTTGACAACTGAACAGCGTGTCAAAAGCCGAAAAAAGAAAGTCATTCCTATGGCCGGAGGCCTACGGGCGCCGGTCATCGGGGAATGTACTCCCAAACTGTCGATGCTTGGCATCGGCAGATTTGGATCGAACCTTCTCGGCAGCCTCACGCCTCGCGCGTGTCGGCTGTCGGGACACATGACAGAATTCTGATTTCACCGCCGCCCTTGTGGGCGGTCGGCGGGATCGAAAGACTGACGTTGGAGAGTTTGATCCTGGCTCAGGACGAACGCTGGCGGCGCGCCTAATCCATGCAAGTCGAGCGACGCATTCCTTAGCCCGTAAGGGCGGGTTTGACGGAGCGGCGAACGGGTGCGTAACACGTGACCAATCTGCCCCGAAGACCGGGATAGCCCGGGGAAACCCGGATTAATACCGGATGACCTCATCACCACGCATGTGGAGATGAGCAAAAGTTCAGGCGCTTCGGGATGAGGTCGCGGCCCATCAGCTTGTTGGTGAGGTAACGGCTCACCAAGGCAATGACGGGTAGCTGGTCTGAGAGGACGATCAGCCACACTGGAACTGAGATACGGTCCAGACTCCTACGGGAGGCAGCAGGAGGGAATCTTGCGCAATGGGCGAAAGCCTGACGCAGCGACGCCGCGTGGGGGATGAATGCCTTAGGGTTGTAAACCCCTTTCACGAGGGAAGAAACTGACGGTACCTCGAGAAGAAGCCCCGGCCAACTACGTGCCAGCAGCCGCGGTAATACGTAGGGGGCGAGCGTTGTCCGGATTTATTGGGCGTAAAGGGCTCGTAGGCGGCTTGGCAAGTCGGCCGTGAAAACCCAGGGCTCAACCCTGGGACGCCGGTCGATACTGCCATGGCTAGGGTCCGGTAGAGGGGAATGGAATTCCCGGTGTAGCGGTGAAATGCGCAGATATCGGGAGGAACACCAGTAGCGAAGGCGGTTCCCTGGGCCGGCACCGACGCTGAGGAGCGAAAGCGTGGGGAGCAAACAGGATTAGATACCCTGGTAGTCCACGCCGTAAACGTTGGGTACTAGGCGTGGCGTCTTATCAACGGATGCCGTGCTCGAAGCTAACGCGTTAAGTACCCCGCCTGGGGAGTACGGCCGCAAGGCTAAAACTCAAAGGAATTGACGGGAGCCCGCACAAGCGGCGGAGCATGCGGCTTAATTCGATGCAACCCGAAGAACCTTACCTGGGCTTGACATCACGGGAAAAACCTTGGAAACAAGGTGTGCGAGAGCGTCCGTGACAGGTGGTGCATGGTTGTCGTCAGCTCGTGTCGTGAGATGTTGGGTTAAGTCCCGCAACGAGCGCAACCCCTGTGCTATGTTGCCAGCACGTAAAGGTGGGGACTCATAGGAGACTGCCGGGGATAACTCGGAGGAAGGTGGGGACGACGTCAAATCATCATGCCCCTTATGCCCAGGGCTGCACGCATGCTACAATGGTCGGTACAACGGGTCGCGATCCTGCAAAGGGGAGCCAATCCCTCAAAGCCGACCTCAGTTCGGATTGGAGTCTGCAACTCGACTCCATGAAGTCGGAGTCGCTAGTAATCGCAAATCAGCAAAGTTGCGGTGAATACGTTCTCGGGCTTTGTACACACCGCCCGTCACACCACGAAAGTAGGCAACGCCCGAAGTCAGTGGCCCAACCCGTAAGGGGGGGAGCTGCCGAAGGCGGGGTTTATGATTGGGGTGAAGTCGTAACAAGGTAGCCGTACGGGAACGTGCGGCTGGATCACCTCCTTTCTAAGGAGCACCGAGAGGCGCGGAGAAGGTTCGCTTCTTCGACGCCTCAAAGCCTGAGGGTCACGACATCCTCAGGAGAAGCACCAGGGTCTAGCACCCTAGTGTTTCGCTCTTAGTTGATTTTTTGGTTACTCGGCTATCGGTTCCTATCCAGAAGAAGTTGAAGGTCACCACGCGGTAACGCGAGGTCGAACTCCTTTGACGGACGGGAGAGATGGCCGGACACGCTGTTCAGTAGTGAAGGAGTCCTGGTGCTCTTTGAGAACTGCATAGCGAGCATGAATCGTCTTGAACTCTATTAAGTTCAAGCTACCAAGGGTCTACGGTGGATGCCTTGGTGTCGAGAGCCGACGAAGGACGTAGCAGGCTGCGAAAGCCCCGGGTAGCTGTCAAGCAAGCTCCGATCCGGGGGTGTCCGAATGGGGAAACCTAGCTAGGGTAATGCCCAGCTACTCCGGTCTGAACACATAGGGCCGGTTGAGGCAACCGGGTGAATTGAAACATCTAAGTAACCCGAGGAACGGAAAGCAAAAGCGACTCCCTGAGTAGCGGCGAGCGAAACGGGAAGAGCCTAAACCGATGTGGTGTGATAGCCCGACGGCGTTGCCATATCGGTGTTGAGGGACCCGTCAGTCGGTACGTCGGTGCCGGCAGGAAGTTACAAAGCCAGGTGATAGTAGAACAGGTCTGGAAAGGCCGGCCACAGAAGGTAATAGCCCTGTATACGAAATCGCCCTGGTCTTCCGACGGTGATCCCGAGTAGCGTCGGGGATATCTGGCGTGAATCTGCGAGGACCACCTCGTAAGGCTAAGTACTACTCGGCGACCGATAGCGGACAAGTACCGTGAGGGAAAGGTGAAAAGCACCCCGGCGAGGGGAGTGAAATAGTACCTGAAACCGTAGACCTACAAGCAGTGGGAGGGAGCTTCGGCTCCTGACCGCCTGCCTTTTGAAGAATGAGCCGGCGAGTTAGTGCTATGTGGCAAGGTTAAGGCATAGGCCGGAGCCGCAGCGAAAGCGAGTCTGAATAGGGCGTACAGTCGCATGGTCTAGACCCGAAGCCGAGTGATCTATCCATGGGCAGGGTGAAGCGAGGGTAAGACCTCGTGGAGGCCCGAACCCACCTAGGTTGAAAACTGGGGGGATGACCTGTGGATAGGGGTGAAAGGCCAAACAAACTCGGTGATAGCTGGTTCTCCCCGAAATAGCTTTAGGGCTAGCGTCGCGCGTTCCGCTATGGGGGTAGAGCACTGATTGGGCTAGGGGGCTTACCAGCTTACCAACCTCAGTCAAACTCCGAATCTCATAGTGTCAGAGCGTGGCAGTCAGACCGTGTGGGATGAGCTTCACGGTCGAAAGGGAAACAGCCCAGATCGCCAGCTAAGGCCCCTAAGTGTGTGCTAAGTGGGAAACGAGGTGGGATCGCAGAAACAGCCAGGAGGTTGGCTTAGAAGCAGCCATTCCTTGAAAGAGTGCGTAACAGCTCACTGGTCGAGTGGTCCTGCGCGGAAAATGTAACGGGGCTCAAGCACACCGCCGAAGCTGCGGGATTCCATCAATAACTCCGACGCGTACGCGTCCAGAGGATGGGATCGGTAGGGGAGCGTCGAGCAGCCAGCGAAGCAGCGGCGTAAGCCAGTTGTGGAGGCTGCTCGAGTGAGAATGCCGGTATGAGTAGCGAGAGTGGAGTGAGAATCTCCACCGCCGAAAGTCCAAGGGTTCCTGGGGAAGGTTCGTCCGCCCAGGGTTAGTCGGGACCTAAGGCGAGGCCGAAAGGCGTAGTCGATGGACAACTGGTTGATATTCCAGTACCACCATGCAAGCGTCCGGACTGAGCGCAGCTTGCTAAGGGGAGCCCTTCGGGGCCCTCCGACCCAGCGGCGGGAGGTCAGCAATGGGATGACGCGGAAGGGTAAGTGGACCCGGGCGTTGGTTGCCCCGGGGTAAGTGTGTAGGGCGAGGTCCAGGCAAATCCGGACCTCATGAAGCCAGAGGCACGATGCCGAGCCGCAATAGGCGAAGCCACTGAACGCCCATGTCGCCGAGAAAATTCTCTAGCGAGTTTGTATGGTGCCCGTACCCCAAACCGACACAGGTGGACAGGTAGAGAATACCAAGGCGAGCGAGATAACTCTGGTTAAGGAACTAGGCAAAATGGTTCCGTAACTTCGGGAGAAGGATCGCCCCGGTAAAGTGAAGGATGAACATCTGGAGCTTGAAGGGGCTGCAGTGACCAGGCCCGAGCGACTGTTTACTAAAAACACAGCAGCGTGCTAAGTCGCAAGACGCTGTATACGCTGTGACGCCTGCCCGGTGCCGGAAGGTTAAGAGGGGGGGTTAGCCTAGGCGAAGCTCTGAATCTAAGCCCCGGTAAACGGCGGCCGTAACTATAACGGTCCTAAGGTAGCGAAATTCCTTGTCGGGTAAGTTCCGACCTGCACGAATGGCGTAACGACTTGGGTACTGTCTCAACCAGAGACTCGGCGAAATTGCATTGTGAGTAAAGATGCTCACTACCTGCGACAGGACGGAAAGACCCCGGAACCTTTACTGCAGCTTGACATTGATGTCTGGTATACACTGTGTAGGATAGGTGGGAGACAAAGAAGCGGTACCGCCAGGTACCGTGGAGTCAACCTTGAAATACCACCCTCTGTATGGCGGGCACCTAACTTGGGTCCGTAATCCGGATCGAGGACAGTGTCTGGCGGGCAGTTTCACTGGGGCGGTGGCCTCCTAAAGAGTAACGGAGGCGCTCAATGGTTCCCTCAGTCTGGTTGGCAATCAGACGGCGAGTGCAATGGCACAAGGGAGCTTGACTGTGAGACTTACAAGTCGAACAGGGACGAAAGTCGGACATAGTGATCCTACCGTGGCACGTGGAAGCGCGGTGGCTTAACGGCTAAAAGGTACTCCGGGGATAACAGGCTTATACCCCCCAAGAGTCCATATCGACGGGGGTGTTTGGCACCTCGATGTCGGCTCGTCGCATCCTGGGGCTGAAGCAGGTCCCAAGGGTCGGGCTGTTCGCCCGTTAAAGCGGCACGCGAGCTGGGTTTAGAACGTCGTGAGACAGTTCGGTCCCTATCCGTCGCAGGCGTAGGAGATTTGAGAGGATCTGTCCCTAGTACGAGAGGACCGGGATGGACGTACCTATGGTGTGCCAGTTGTCCTGCCAAGGGCACGGCTGGTTAGCTACGTACGGACAGGATAAGCGCTGAAGGCATCTAAGTGCGAAGCCCACCTCGAGATGAGATCTCCCACCGGGTAACCGGGTAAGGACCCTGGTAGAACACCAGGTTGATAGGCCGGAAGTGTAAGCACAGCAATGTGTTCAGCGGACCGGTACTAATAGTCCGAGGGCTTGATATTCGGAGTCAGGCGTTTTCATGCTCGCTATGGAGTGCTCGAGGAGCACCCCCCGCCCGTATCGGGTGGGGGATTGACAAGCGAAGTCGTCCGGTGGCTATAGCGGCGGGGACCCACCCGTTCCCATTCCGAACACGGAAGTTAAGCCCGCCAGCGCCGATGGTACTTGGGGTGGAGACCCCCGGGAGAGTAGGACACCGCCGGGCACTAGGTAGAGGGCCGCCCGATCCGTTCGGGCGGCCCTCGCGTTGCAGCAGGGAGGTCCCGCGGCCTGCTGTTGGCACTAGTTGGTCTGCCTGCGGAACAACTTGGTGTTCTGGCAGTTGTCGGTGTCCCGTCGCTTCGTTCCGCTTCCTTGACGTGCCGCTGCGGGCTTGCCTTCGTCAGCGGTCTTGCGAGGAACGCCGCTGTCGACGCCATACGACACCGTCGTTCCACAGACAGACCACTAGAGTGTGTAACCCATACAAGACGAACACCCGATGACAGAAGTGACGACCTGCCGGAATGCTCAGATGGAGGTGAACGGACGCCCGTCCGGGATTGGCGAGTCGCTGACGCGTAGCTGAGGAAACTCCGCCACCGCACCGGCTCCCCGGGGTGGGCCTGTCGGCCTACTCACTAGTTCTGAGCCTTCCTGGCCGTTGGGCGTCCTCCTCCGGTTGCCCGCTCGCAACGAAGGTCGGACTAACCGGTCGGTGGTCATCGGGGATTGAAAGACCGGGAGGCCGCTCCATGGATACGACGCTATTCGTGCTGTGCGGGATAGGGCTCATCGCCATCGGATGCTTGATCCCCATGCTCGTGATGTATGGACGTCTACGCCGGCAGGTGCTGGATGAGCGTGGAGTAGACGTAGACACCGCCCGCCGCGAGGCGCAACGCATACTGGGCAGGGCCGAGGACGAAGGACGGGCTCGGGCGGAGGCCTACCGCGAGCGTGAGGAGGCGCTGCTCGAACACCGGAAGCTGGAGATGGCAGCGTCCGAGGAGCGCCTGATCCAGCGGGAACGGACTCTGGAGCAGCGCGCGTCCAACCTGGCCCAACGCGAGCAGATGCTCGTCCATCGTGAGGCCGGGGTATCCGAGCTTCAGGGCGAGGTTGAGGAGTTCGCCGAGAGCGCTCGATCCAACTTGGAGCGCATCAGCGCGCTGGACGCCCGCGCCGCTCGGGAAGAGCTGGTCGAGCAGGTCCGCGACGAGGCACGACGGGAGGCGATGCTGCTGGTGCGGGACAGCGAGATGCGGGCTCGTGAGGAGGCCGACCGGCGGGCCCGGCGTATCCTGGCCACTGCCATCGAGCGCCTGTCGACAGAGGTTGTCATGGAGAGCACCGTGTCGGCCGTTCCGCTCCCCGAGGAGGAGATGAAGGGGCGGATCATTGGCCGGGAGGGTCGCAACATCCGGGCTTTCGAATCAGTCACGGGCGTCAACCTGGTGGTCGACGAGACGCCCGAGATGGTGGTGGTCTCGTGCTTCGAGCCCGTCCGGCGAGAGATCGCCCGGATCACGCTCGAGAAGCTGATCACGGACGGGCGTATCCACCCGGCCGCCATCGAGGATATGTACGCCAAGGCGCAGGCCGAGGTGGAGCAGTCGGCCCGCGACGCCGGCGAGTGGGCGCTGCTCGACGTCGGCATCTCACGGATGCATCCGGAGCTGGTGACGCTGCTAGGACGCCTCAAGTACCGCACCTCCTACGGCCAGAACGTCCTCAATCACCTGGTCGAGTCGGCCCACATCGCCGGCATGCTGGGGGCGGAGCTCGGGGTTGATCCCGTCCCGATCAAACGGGCTGCCTTCCTCCACGACATCGGCAAGGCGGTGTCGTACCAGGTCGAGGGGGCGCATGCGTTGATCGGCGCAGAGATCGCCCGGCGGTTCGGCGAGGAAGCGCCCGTGGTGCATGGCATTGAGGCGCACCACAACGATGTGGAGCCTCGTACCCTGCTGGCCATCCTCGTACAGGCCGCCGACACGGTCTCCGCGGCTCGTCCGGGTGCGAGGCGGGTGGAGCTGGCCTCCCATGTGCGGCGTTTGGAGAAGATGGAGGATCTGATCAGCGAGTTCGACGGGGTGGACAGGGTGTTCGCCATGCAGGCGGGTCGCCAGGTCCGGGTCGTGGTCGATCCGGACAGCGTGACCGACCTAGAGGCGTCCGACCTGGTGCGGCGAGTATCGCGCCGGCTCGAGCGCGACCTCCGTTACCCCGGCCAGATTGAAGTGACCGTGATCCGGGAACTTCGGGTCACCGACTACGCGCGGTAGGAGGGTACCGAGAAATGTCCAGCCGGCCCGATTGTCGGCAATGAAACCCCAGGTCACACGGTGGTGGGCCAACCCACCCCCGTCTCTTCCGACAACCTCCTAGGCGGGTCGAACATGGGCCACATCGTCCAACTCGCGCCACCGGCGCGCCGCTCTGTCGAACGGCGGCGGCCCACCCGCGCCGGGCGGAGCTATTTCCTGCGCACCTTCGGTTGCCAGATGAACGAGCACGACAGCGAGCGGGTAGCCGGCCTGTTCGAGGCAGACGGCATGGTGAGAGCGGGCTCCCTGGACGAGGCCGATGTGGTATTCGTGAATACCTGCACCATCCGGGAGAACGCCGACAACCGGATGTACGGAAACCTGGGTCAGCTGAAGCGACTGAAGGAGGCCCAGTCCGGCCGGATGCTCATCGTCGGCGGTTGTGCCGCGCAGAAGGATCGGGAGCTCGTCCGGGAGCGCGCCCCGTGGGTGGATGTGGTGCTGGGTACCCACAATCTCCATCGGGTGGTCGACCTGATGGACCAGGCTGAGGAGTGGGGCCCGGTCACCGAGATCGTGGATGCCCTGGACACCATGCCCTCCGAACTACCGGTCCGCAGGGAGTCGCCGTATTCGGCTTGGGTGACCATCCAGATCGGTTGTAACAACACCTGCACCTTCTGCATCGTGCCGGCGGTCCGGGGCCCGGAGATCAGTCGCAGGCCCGGTGACATCATCCGTGAGATAGAGCAGCTGGCGTCCGAAGGCGTGATCGAGGTGACCTTGCTGGGCCAGAACGTCGACACCTACGGGCGGGACCTGGCCATCGACGGGCGCCGTCGCCCGATCTTCGCTCAGCTGCTGGCTCGGGTGGGCGAGGTCGAGGGGATCCGGCGGATCCGGTTCACCAGCCCCCATCCCAACGACTTCCGCCGCGATGTGGCCGACGCGATGGCGGGCACCGAGGCGGTGTGCGAGCAGCTCCACTTCCCGCTCCAGTCGGGTTCCGACCGGATCCTGGCGGCCATGCATCGGGGCTACACGGCCCGGAAGTTCCTGACCCGGTTGGCGATGGCAAGGGAGGTCATTCCTGACCTGACCGTGTCCACCGATGTGATCGTGGGGTTTCCCGGCGAGACCGAGGCGGATTTCCGGAAGACACTCGAGGTGGTCGAGGAGGCTCGCTTCGACCAGGCCTACATGTTCCTGTTCTCGGCTCGTCCCGGGACCAGGGCGGCGGCCATGACCGACCGTTTCGTACCCGACCCCGTAGCCAAAGAGCGGTTCGGGCGCCTGGTGGAGACGCAGACCCGAATCGGGTCGGAGCGCAACCGGCGCCACGTGGGCCGGCGCATGGAGGTACTGGTGGAAGGACCATCCAAACGGGACCCTTCGGTGGCCACGACGCGGAGCCGGGGCAACAAGATAGTCCATGTCGACGGGGAGTTCGTTCCGGGAAGCCTGATGGATGTGACGATCGAGCGAGCCGGGGCACACTACCTGGTCGGCGCTCCCGCCTGAGGCCGGGCGAGAACCCGGTGGGCTTGCCCCATCACTCAAGTCGCATCATCGCCGTTCTGGGACCCACCGCATCGGGCAAGAGCGACCTGGGGATGGAGTTGGCCAGGCGCTCGGGTGGAGAGATCGTATCGGTGGACTCGATGCAGGTCTACCGGGGGATGAACATCGGGACGGCCAAGCCGTCGCCGGCCGATCAGGCCGAGGTCCGGCATCACATGATCGATGTGGTTGATCCGGACGAGGACTACGCGGTGGCTGAGTTCCAAAGGACGGGCCGGGCGGCCATGGCCGCGATCGCGGCTCGGGAACGGCCAGTGGTGATCGTGGGAGGCTCGGGCCTCTACTTCCGGTCATTGGTGGATCCTCTACGGTTCCCGACTTCCGACCCGGCGGTCAGAGCTGCGGTCGAAATAATGTCCCCTACCGAGGCGGTGGCCGAGCTACTGGAGATCGATCCCGGAGCGGGTGACCATGTCGATCTGGCAAACCCCCGCCGCGTGAGCCGAGCCCTGGAGATCGTGCGGCTGGAGGGTGGGACCCCAACGGAGCGGGCATCCGATCCGCAGTTCGAGCGGGTGAGGAACTACCAGCCGGAGGTACCGTTCGCAGCGATCGGAGTCGACCCGGGCGACACGCTTGGCGGGCGGGTGGAGCGCCGGATCGATCAGATGCTCCGAGCGGGGCTGGTGGAGGAGGTGGCCGGGTTGGCGGGCCGGTTGGGCCGGACCGCTTCGTCGGCCGTTGGGTATCGCCAGATGCTCCCGGTCGTGGCCGGGACCCGCACCGTTAGGGAAGGGCGGGAGGCTACGGTTCGAGCGACCATGGGTCTCGCCCGGAAACAACGTACCTACTTCGGGCGGGATCCGAGAATAAGGTGGCTGGCCTGGCATTCGGATCCGGCGGTCCGCTACGCAGCGGCCAGGAGGGTGCTCAAAAAGACGGGGATGGGTTGGCCCGCGACGCTTTGACCTGGGGTTCTATTGCCGGGGATCGGGCCCACTGGACATTTTCGGTACCCTCCAGTCGAATGATCGGGGAGACGAGTTCTTGGAGTTCTTGAAGATGGAGGCGCTGGGCAACGACTTCATCATGGTCGAAGGATTCACTCCGGACCCCGGTGAGGTGCAGGCGTGGTGCGATCGTCGCCGCGGCATCGGGGCTGACGGGGTCCTGGTGATCTCCGGTCCCGATCGCTCCGGCGCAGCCGCTCGTATGAGCCATTGGAACTCGGACGGCTCGGTCGCCGAGTCATGCGGCAACGGGCTCCGGTGCGTGGCCCGCTACGTGTTCGATCGGGGATGGGCGGATGACCCCGCGTTCATCGTCGAGACGCCCACCGGCCGTAGCGGCGTGGAGGTGATGACAGACGGATCCGTCCGGGCGGAGCTCGGTCCTTACCGGATCGGCGATTCCGTTACCGCCTCCGGGTATCGGTTCGTTTCGGTGAGCGTCGGCAACCCCCACGCGGTCACGTTCCTGGAGGAGTCCGCCGGGATTGACGGTGTGGACCTGGGCGAGGTCGGCTCCCTGTTGCAGGATCATCCGGCATTCCCCGAGGGTGTCAACGTGGAGTTCGCCGCTCCGTTGGAGCAGGGAGTCTTCCGGGTGCGGGTTTGGGAGCGAGGGGTTGGAGAGACCCGGGCATGCGGGACAGGCGCGGCGGCCGTAGCGGCGGTGGCGCACGCCCAGGGCCGGTCCGGACCGGCTGCCAAGATCCGGTATCCGGGTGGCGACCTCGGTGTCGAGATAGCCGGCGAAGCGGCTTGGATCAGAGGTCCGGCTGTATCGGTGTTCGCGGGGACTATCCCAGCTTGAACCGGGAAGGACCGGTGGCCAGGCTGCGGAGCACGGCCACTACCTTGCCGAGGATTTCGACTCCCGAGCTGTAGACCATGGGCTGGTAGTCGGGGTTGGCAGGGTGAAGGACGACCTTCCCGGGCTTCCTCTCCAAACGCTTGACGGTGGCTTCCTCCCCTTCGATCAGGAACGCCACGATCTCGCCGTTCTCGGCGTGGGGCTGGCTACGCACCACGACCATGTCACCGTCGAGAATGCCGGCCTCGATCATCGAATCGCCCCGCACTTCGAGCATGAAGAGCGGTCCCCCGGCCCCCACCAAGGCCTCGGGCAGGGGCATGACCTCCTCGATGTTCTCCTCGGCCAGGATCGGTGCGCCGGCGGCGATCCGTCCCAGGAGGGGAACGTCACGGGTCGTCACCGATGGGCGGACCGGTTCGTCAGCGCGCGGCGTCAACACCAGGATGGCGCGGGGCTTGGTGGAGTCACGCCTGATATGGCCCGCCTCTTCCAGACCCTTGAGGTGGCGGTGGACGCTGGCCGGCGAGCGGAGTCCCAGATACTGCCCGATCTCCCGCACTGAGGGCGGATACCCCTGCTCGGCCACCGCCCTTCGGATCAACTCGAGGATCTGTTGCTGCCGGGGCGGCAGGTCGGTCGGATCGCCTGGTCCCTCGCCTCCGGTGAGGACTGCGCTGGTCGGCATGGTCGATACTCCTTGTCAATCGTTGTCGGCATAGCACCTTACCGCAGATTCTCCCAGAATCCCGAACTCATGTTCGGGCCCGCCCTCCCTGGGCGTCCGGACCGGAGAGTCGCGTAAGGTACTTGACGGCCCGAACACTTGTTCGCTAGAGTGGCCTCATGAAGACGAACATTTGTTCGGAACCAATCCAACCCTACTACCCGGTACCTGGCGGGCGCGGTATTACCGCGGGACGGATACCAGCGTCCGACCCACGGCGGGCCATGCTGCGGATGGTGCTGGCGCCGGTCATCGTGGTGGGTATGGCGGTGCTTCTCCTGGGTCCTCAGGCCGACGCCGGACCCGAGTCCGTGGCGATGGTTCCCCATGTGGTGAAGGCGGGCGAGACGCTCTGGTCGATTGCGAGCACCCACACTGCTCCCGGAGACGATGTCCGCCGGACTGTGGCCCTGATTCGTTCGGCGAACGGGATGCCGTCCGGGACGGTGCGGACCGGCGCGACCATCACGATTCCGGTGGGCGAGATTCCCGGCTGGGGGAGAAGCGCGGGCTCCTAGATGGTCAGTGGCCAGTGGACAGTGGACGGGAAACACCAGACGATCAGAGAGGGCTCACGAACAGAGGGGGCTCACGACTTTCGAAATGAACCCAGCCCCAACTGGCCACTGGAATCAAATAACAACTAACAACTACAGCTGCCCGACGATGGCCGCCACCTGATCGAGCTGGCTCACCGCCCAGGTCTTGACCTCGCCAATGGGGACATGGAGTTCCTCGCGGAGGCCCGATATCGCTCCGCCTAGCCGGTGCCTGACGTCAGCGGCTCGGGTAGCGTCACCGCTCCTTAGGGCCGCTATGTACTCGGCCTGTATCTGCTCGACCGAGGTCATCGTTTCCGACGCCCTCTGGCGGAAGCCTTCGAAGACGGGGTCGTTCGGAAGCCTGGCCAGCAAAAGGCTGGTCTCGGCGATCGAGGTGCTGAGTTGGAGAGCGATCTCGTCGACCTGGCTGGGCGGTGCCTGTTCCGGGAGCTCGGGGAGGTTGAAGGCGAGCGACATCGTGAGTGAGTAGGCCATGGCATCGCCGATCTGCTTTCCGATGCTGAGGGCTTGCACGGAGCCCGAAGCCAGCAGGTCTCTCGGCTCTGCCAGGGCGTTGATATCCGGCGTCCTACCGAGAATCGGGGTGCTGGGCAATGGTTCCGCGGCCAGCGAAGCCGAGCGTCGGGCGGCGATGTCGAGATCGCTGAGGTGGCTGGTCAGCATTGACAGGCCGGCGTCGCTCGATAGGCCGTCGGCGTACACCGAGTTGGCGACCGGTCCGAGCGTATCGAAGAGTTCCTGGGCCGATCGCGTGTACTGGGACTCGCGGGCGGCGGCGGCCTGAACCGGCATATCGGTCAGCGTCTTGTAAGTGGCGCCGATGAGCGTGACCAGGATGGCGATCCCGGCCACGATGACCAGCTTCCGCCAAAGGGCGCGACGGTCCTTGGTCCCCGCCTCAGGCAGATCATCCGTTAGAAGCTTGGACTCCATGTCCCATTCGGAAGTGGCGTCCCACATGGCCTTGACCGCATCGCCCGTACTGCGGGGACCGTTCATCTCCGCGGTGACGGAACTGAGCGAGGGGAGCCGGTTCCAGTACTCGTCATCGGGCGTCGCAGGTTCGGAGGACTCCGGCCTTACGGTTTGCCGGTCGTCGAAGGAGGTCTCGACCTCGCCGAATCCGAGCAGGGAGGCCAGCGGTGAGCCTTCCGACGAGGGTGCGGCCGGGAGGAGATGTGTCTCGGGAACCTCGGAAAAGGCAGGGATGGACTTGGCAGGCCGGCGCCCGGCTACCGGGGATCGGGACCGTCCGGCCGTTGCCCGCCTCCGCGGGGCCGACTTGCCTTGTTCGACTAGGCGTTCCCGTCCTGGTGGGGCACTCGACCGGTCGGAGGACACGGAGCCTCGGAGCGAGGCCGGACCCTCCGGGGACACTTGGGGGTCAGCCATGGGAACGGCCCACACAGAGCGATGCGTCCATGAGGGAAGGAACCGGGCCAGACCGCTACGCTCTGCATCCATATGGGAGGGCTGGTAAGGACTCCAACTGCGGCCGGCAAGGTGCTTGCCGCGGTAGGCGCGGGAGTCGGAGACCGAACGGGTACCTGTGGCGGTATCGGGCTTGGCCGCGGGCCGAGCCGAAATGATCGGATGCGGATGCTCTGGTCTTAACGTAACCATTGGGCGGTGTGCTCCTGCGTGCCGTACTCCGCCCGGCTTCGAGAGCCCCGATTACATTTTGTCTGGGATTGGTGAAGCGTGCATCTTAACGTTCTCAAGCTCGATTCGGAACTACCTTCGCCCGCCCGCGCCCACCCGACCGATGCGGGGCTCGATCTGTACGCTCGTTTTCCCGTCCGGCTGGAGCCTGGAGAGTACGACACGGTCGATACCGGAGTGGCTGTGGCCATACCGGAAGGCCATGCAGGCCTGGTGCTCGCCCGGAGCGGGCTGGCCCGCCGGTACGGGGTGGGTCTGGTCAACTCCCCGGGTCTCATCGATGCCGGCTATCGCGGGGAGATCCGCGTGATACTGATCAATCACGGTCGGGAGCGATGCTGCATCGCCCGCGGGGACCGGATCGCTCAGCTAGTGATCTTGCCGGTTGCGCTCCCGGTGCCACGACCGGTTGATCGGTTGGATGAGACCGAGCGAGGAGCGCAGGGATTCGGCTCGTCGGGCCGCTAGCCCTGATTATTCGTGTTTCCAGCACACCGATGTGCATCAGGTCACTTCAACCTCATCATTGCGGAGCAGCGGCACCTGACGTGGCGATGAAGGCCACGCCAGGCTGAAGACGGGCCTGTCAAATGGTTATGACTCCAGGTCAGGCGAGTCGAAGCGCCGCTCTCTCACCCTTTCTAGCCCCCATCCATGAATGATCGGGGCTAGAAAGCCAACCGGTGGGTTCTTGCCGGCGGCTCCGGTAAGTAAGGAACCCCGGTTGCCACTCGGGTTGCGACAGACGTACAATGAGGAGGCGCGGAAGTAGCTCAGTCGGTAGAGCGCAACCTTGCCAAGGTTGAGGTCGCGGGTTCGACCCCCGTCTTCCGCTCCAAGCCCTGGCCGCGCCGGGTCCGAACCGGCAGGCGCAGGTATACGGCGACGTGGCCGAGTGGTTAGGCACAGCTCTGCAAAAGCTGCTACACCGGTTCGATTCCGGTCGTCGCCTCGCATGCATGAGAATCCGGGCGCTTAGCTCAGGGGAAGAGCGCTTCCTTGACGCGGAAGAGGTCACAGGTTCAAATCCTGTAGCGCCCACCGACCAAATCGCTCTTTAACCTGGCGGTGTATCGGCGATTTGGTCGGAAGGTGTTCTCGTTCTTGTATACGACAGGTTGCGGTTAAGCTACTGCGGTGTGAGAAACTGATTCATGCCTGATGTGCACAGTTTCCATTACCACGGACGATAGTTCTTGATTACTATCGGAAGTGGCAAGGCAGTAGTTCTGGCCAGAAAGGGAGTTTTCCATGCCGATGGGTGAAGACCACAAGGCGGCTCTTGCAAAGGGCAAGCGCGAAGCCGCCAAAGTCACGAGGTATCTGAAGGCCCTGGAGGCCGGTCAGCCCGGTGGCGCGGCGCGTGCCAAGGTCTTGGAGCAGAAGATCGAGCGGTTGCACGATGACATCGCCAACGAGGACAACCTCTTACGGCGTGTCAAGCTGATTCAAAAGCGTTTCGACACAGAGGACAAGCTCAAGGATGTGGACACCTCGATCGACTTTGAAGCCTTGGAGGCTGATTTCATCGGGGTGGTGGTTTCGTATTCCGAGCGCAATCAGATCAGCTACCACACCTGGCGTGAGGTGGGCGTACCTGCCAAGGTCCTAAAGGCGGCGGCAATCAAGCGCACGCGGCGCATCTAGGTAGGTACCGCAAACGTCCAGTTGGCCCGATCGTCAGTAACGAAACCCCAGGTCTAGGCAGCGCGGGTCAACCAATCCTTGTTTTCTTCAGCACCCTCCTGGAGGTTTCGCGACGTCCATTTGGGCCCGCCAGGTGATAACAACTCGAGGCTGACTCGGGCCAAGCTACTCCCGTCTTTTTTTGACAGCCTCCTAGACCCATCCCAGTTCCGCCAACCGGGCGTCGTCGATGCCCAGATGATGACCGATCTCGTGCAGGACGGTCCGACGGATCTCCTCGATAGTGCTAACCCGGTCGAGTTCCATCTCGATGTGGCTTTCCATGTAGATAGTGATGCGATCGGGTAGCACGCCCGCATAGTCCATACCGCGATCGGCCAGCGAGATGCCTTCGTACAGGCCGAGGAGATCCTCACCCGATGGAGGCCGCTCCTCGACCACCACCACCAGGTTGTCGAGTTTGCCGGCGATGCCGTCGGGTAGTTCATCGAGGACGTGCTCGACGACCCGCTCGAATTCCTGGCGCGTCAGGCTGATGGCGCTCTCTCCGTCCGTGTCATAGGAAGGGGTTATAGATGGGGTCATGGGCAATGACAATTCATCACGGATCCGGCGCGGGGAACCGGCCGGTCACGGCTACACTTGCTGCCCCCGGGCGCTTAGCTCAGCGGGAGAGCGCTGCCTTCACACGGCAGAGGTCACTGGTTCGATCCCAGTAGCGCCCACGTTCCTCGACAGGTGGCCCGATCGGCGTCGCCATCTTCTTCCAACTCTCGTCCTGGTGAGCCTTCTGGCGGCTGCGTGCGGTGGATCCGGCCGGGATAGCGTTGATGATGGGCGCTCACGCTCTCTTGTAGCTTCCGGTCACTCCATAGGAAGTACGCGGGAGCGGATTCGGGCGATCGATCTTCTCGACGGGTTGGTGGTTGCACGTGAACGATAGAACGGGTACGACCGGGACCTGTTCGTTCATTGGACGGACGAGGACGCGGACGGATGTGATACCCGCCGTGAGGTTCTCCTGAGGGACGCTCATTCCGGGCTCCGTCTGGATGATGGCCCGGAATGCCGGATCGTCTCGGGCGTCTGGTACTCGGCCTATGACGACATGTGGGTGGAAGGATCGCCGGCCGGTTTGCACGTTGACCACATGGTGCCTCTGCAGGAAGCATGGGACTCGGGTGCTCATGCGTGGGGTCCCGGCCGGAGACGGGCCTTTGCTAACGACCTCTACGGCCTGGCTGCGGTTACGGCCGGGATAAACGAGGCCAAAGGCGCCGGTGACCCGGCGCAATGGATGCCGCCCAATCCCGATCACAGGTGCGGTTACATTGCCTCGTGGATCGCCATCAAGGCCCGGTGGGAGTTGACCGTAGATGGTCGGGAGGCGGGATTCCTGCGGGACCTCCTCGGCGGCGAGTGCCGGGGTTTGACGATACGGATGAGCGAGCGGCTCTGACAGCGCCGGATGGCGAGTAGTCGGCTGCCTGTCCCGGCTCACCGTCGAGTGTTCTCAAGCCTTGCCAGGGTTTTCGAGAGCGAGAAAACCGAAGAAAGGGACGGTTTGTTCTCCTATGCTGTTAGCGTACTGATGCCTAGAACGCGAAAATCGGGCGGGGCGGCGGGTTTTCGCATGTCGAGACGACAGGGATCGGGTCGGCTGGTCGTGTGAAGGAGATGTCTTGAGAAAGCGGGCGTTACTAGTAGCAGCAATGGCCATCGTCGTGGCGGCGTGCGGCGGAGGCGATGAAACTCCCACCGAGACCACCGAGGGGGCTTCCGGAGGGGTCACCTCAACCACCAGCCTGGTCAGCACCACCTCGGCTCCGGCTTCTACTTCCGCCGGGGCTACCACCAGCCTGGTCAGCACCACCTTGGCGGCTTCTACTTCCTCCGGCGGCTCCGAGCCTACGGGCACGACCGCCACCACCGCGGCTCCGCCCACGGGCACTGCGGAGCTGACCAGTGATGATGTTGTGACGCTGCGTGCCCTGGGTCCGGTCACCTTGGGGATGACCGTCGAGGAAGCCGTTGCCGCTTCCGGGTTGACGCTCTCCCAGGACTTCGGCCGGGCATCGACCGACAACTGTTACTACGTGACGGCCGGCGCCGGCCTCCCGGGCGTGGCGTTCATGGTGGTCGACGGGGCGGTAGTCCGTGTCGAGATCAACGCCCCCAGCGTCATCGCCACCCGGTCGGGTATCAGGATCGGCACCTCGGAAGCCAGCGTGCGCGAGGTCTACTCCAACAACATCCAGCAGGCCAACGACGCCGTGTCGGAGGGCCAGGCCTTGGCGTTCGTTCCCAACGACGAAGCGGATGCCGACTACCGCATCTACTTCGCTATCGACGGTGGTGAGGTGTCCAGCTACCGGCTCGGCATCCGGCCGGCGGTCGACAACCTGCTGGGCTGCCAGGGCTAACACCTCAAACTTCACCCGGTCGCCGCCTTCGGCCCCTGGGACGTGACAACGAACCGCATTGGCAGGCACCGGCAGACTGCCGGATGTGCTCACTCCTGCCGGCCGGCCTTTCCGCTGGTCCTGTCCGTACGGTTGCTGCGCCCCGTCCGCTCGCCCGGCTGTCGCATCCGGCGCGCCATCTGGACAATGACCGTGCCGGCGCGGGCCGGAATGATGGCAAAAGGTCGCCGCCGGTCCGCAGGCACGCCTTCCCGGGTGAAGATCCGCAGGAGGCTGAACAAGGCGGTGGTCAGGAACAGGACGCCGACGAACCAGTAGAGGCCGGCAGGTCCGAGGACGTCCATGACCTGCGCTCCGGCGATCGGGCCGATGACGGCGCCGATCCCGCCGGCAAGCGACAGGACAGTACTCACACCGACGGCCGACCCGGGAGGAACCCGGTCGTTGATATGGCTGAGCGCCAACGGGTACACGCTCAGGGCCACCCCGCCGACCAGGAAGGAGAGCGTCAGCGCCCCCCAACTGAGAGGGTTGACGTGGACCATCGAAAGGCACGCACCCGCGCACACGAAGCCCGTACCCAGTATCAACCTCCTCCGTCCCAGGCGGTCGGACAGCTCGCCGATGGCGGGCTGGAGCGCCACGCTTCCGACCACGGCGGCGGAGGTGAACAAGGCGATGCGGTCAACGCTCATACCCGATCTCGCCCCGAACACGGCTCCCAGCGTCAGCAACGCCGCTACCCCGACTCCCTGGCTGAAGGCGGCAAAGATCCCCAGGGGTGCGGCCTGCCATACAGCAGCGATCGGTAGCTTGCCGGAAAGCACGGGTCTGGGAGCTGGAGAGGTCGACAGCGTGATCGGGATCACGGCGACCGAAACCAGTATCGAGGCCGTGATGAACAGCGCGATCCCGGATGGATCGCCGAGGACGATCAGCATCTGGCCCGCCGCCAGCCCTCCCATCAGCACCACCATGTAGATGGCGAGCAGGCGTCCACGGTTCCGGTTGGTGGCAGCCTCGCTGAGCCAGCTCTCACCCACGATGAACAGGCCGCTCATCGCGAATCCGGTGATCAGCCGCGCCAGTGACCACACGGCCGGGGAGGCGTTGAGGATGTAGATGAGTGTCGAGGTCGATGCCAGCGACGCCAGCGCGGCGTACACGCGGATGTGGCCTACCTCCACCACCAGGCGCCTCGTTATCCACGCACCCCCCAGGAACCCCACGTAGTAGAACGCCAGGATCGTGCCGGTGGCGGTGGTCGAGAAACCCTCCAGCTCGGCCCTGATGCCGAGCAACGGGTTCATCATCCCGTTTCCCAGCATCACGAAGAGGACGGCCAGGAGCAGGCCTCGCGATCCGAGGATGGTCCTGGTGGTGCCATCGGGTCTGGGAGCTGAACCGGAAATGGCCGACGGACTCATGGATCACGTACCTCGGGAGAGTTCGGGTGGGAGGGGTGATGCCACCGTGGCGATTCAGGACCACCACCGGTTGGCCGGGAGGGCACCGCAAGGAGCCTCCCGTATCCGCCTGCATGGTAGCCAGAGGGGGCGTTTATTCGAACAGGTTTCTGATGTTCCGGGACCGGCATGCAGGGCGTATCGAAACCGGTCCGGCCCATGTCCGGTAGCGTTCTCAGCGCCCTTTCCAGACCGGGTCGCGCTTCTCCGCGAACGCTAGGACACCCTCCCGGGCATCCTCCGACTCCACCATCTTCCGGTAGGCGCCGACGGCGCCGGATCGCAAGGTGTGAAGCGCGCCGGCAACCGGGAGGTTCCCGGTCCGCCGGCCGATATCAAGGATGGCGGCCACTGCCAGCGGGGCGTTGGCGGTGATGCGGCCGGCTAGGTCGTGCGTAGTTTCCAAGAGATCCGTCCCGGGTACAACCTTGTTGACCAGGCCGAATCGAAGGGCTTCCTCCGCGGTCAACCGCCGTCCCGCCAGGAGTACTTCGTTGGCCAGCGGGGCCGGTAACAGTCTGGGAAGCAGGATGGACCCCACATCGGGTATCAACCCGATCGAAGCCTCGGGCAGGAAGAACGTGGCGTGTTCCGAGGCGACCACCAGGTCCGCTGACATGACCAGTTCGAAGCCACCCCCGACCGCCATGCCGTTGACTGCGGCGATGACGGGCTTGTCGAGGCCGGGAAGCTCGGGGAACCCGCCGAACCCGCCCGGGCCGAAGTCGCCGTCGTAGGCCTCTCCCTCGGCGCCGGCGGCCAGATCCCAGCCGGCAGAGAAAAACCGTTCTCCGGCAGCCGTGAAGATGGCCACCCGGAGATCAGGATCGTCCCGGAACGCCGCAAAGACGGCGCCCAGTTCCCGGCTGGTCGTTGCGTCGATGGCGTTGGCCTTGGGTCGGTCGAGGATCACCTCGAGGGTCGATCCCCGGCGGATGGCCCGGATGGCTTCGTTGGTCATGATCGGGAGTGTATTGGCCCTGCACCCACGTGACCCGGCCGGCGTGTCCAAGACCCACGAAATCCCCTTGTGAAGGATCCGCTCACCGGCTGCTGACGGTCCCGGCGATCGCCTCGGGGGGCGCTCCTGCAATAGGCCCGAGACCTATACTCATTCTCGTACGAAGACCCCGGCGCTCAGCCGAGGCCGCGGTCCGGTGATGCGGCCCCGGTAGCCGTGAGAGTCCCCTCCGAGGAATGGCGACATGACACCGGAACAAGTTCTTGCCGAACCGCCGCGAGTGCTGACTCAGGAGCAGAGGGAGTCGTACTTCGAGGGCGGGCATGTGAGCGTGGAATCGCTTGTCTCCCAAGAAGTGATCGACCGGCTCAACGAGGTCACGGCGGTCTTCGTGGAGCGGAGCCGATCGGTCACCCGGTCGGGGGAAGACTATGACGTGGCCGATGGCCATAGCCCGGACTCGCCCAAGATACGGCGTCTCAAGATGCCCGACCGACTGCACGACACGTACTGGGAGTTCGCCACAGGCCTGATCGCTGATGTCGCCGCCGACCTGGTGGGGCCGGACGTGGTGTTCCATCATTCCAAGCTCAACTTCAAGTGGGATGCCGGCTCGGACGATGTCAAGTGGCATCAGGACATCCAGTTCTACCCGCACACCAACTACAGCCCGCTGACGATCGGCACGTACCTCGCCGACACGGGCATGGATGACGGCCCCCTGATGGTGATAAAGGGCAGCCACGACGGTCCCCTGTTCGATCAGTATGACGAGGAGGGGAACTGGGTCGGATGCCTGTCTGCGGAAGATTCGGCGACCGTCGATCTCGGAAGGGTCGAGTACCTCACCGGACCGGCCGGTTCAATCACTGCACACAACTGCCGTACGGTCCACGGCTCGCCGCCCACCTCCAGGCCGAGTGGTCGGCCCCTGCTACTCAACGCTTATGCCTCCGCCGACGCTTTCCCCTACACAGCCCACCCGCAACCGACCCGCAACACGGGGAAGGTGATTCGCGGCCAGCCTGCCCGATGGGCACACCACGATCCCCGGCCGTGCCTGATCCCGCCGGATTGGTCGGGCGGGTACGGGTCGATCTTCGCCGCTCAGGACGAGGAAGGCTGAGCCAGGACCACCAGCGCCTTCCGGTGCCGGGGCGGTCGGACGGTCGCGATCTTGCACGATACGTCCTGTTATCCCAGAATAGGGTTGTACTTGTCATATTGCCGCTATATGATGTTTGGATACCATAAGCACCAGCGGTTCGAAGTCGACCGGACCGTGGAGGGAACATATCGTCGAGCCGCCCCGCCAAGGGGGTAGGGCGGACGCGCTCGACTCCAAGGTGGCGGCGGTGGGGGAGTGCCCAGCGGGCGGAGCCCGCAGGGCCGCGATTTTCGCGTTCTTCCCGTGAAGGAGGTTGCTAGGAGCAGGACCCGTCTTCCGGGTTGGTGGAGATCAGGGCGTCGACCGCCCAGAGTGCTTCCTCGGTGAGGATGAGGGGATTGATCTCCAACTCGACGATGTCGGGTCGGCGGGCCAGCAGGGCGGTTAGCCGGTCGATGATCTCCCAGATCGAATCGGGGTCGGCGACGAGACCGGGTGCCCGGTGCTCCAGCAACCGCCCGATGCGGAGCCGGCGGAGCGCTCGTCGCAACTCGGGCTGGGTGACGGGCGCCAGCAGGCTGGTGGTGTCGGCCAACCACTCCACCAGGGTCCCGCCGGCTCCGAGCGTCACCACGAGACCGATCGGCGGTTTCCGGCTCACCGACACGAGCAGTTCGGCGACGGCTCCGGTCACCTGCTCCTCGACCAGCACCGGACGGCCACCACCTCCCAGTTGGTGGATCGCTGCCCCGAGTTCTTCCGGGTCACTTATCCCGGTGATCACCCCGCCGGTTCGCGACTTGTGAGCCGGGCCGACGGTCTTCGCCACCACGGGGAACCCCGGTTGATGAGGGAACCGGGCGGGGACGCTACCTGATTGGCCGTCCACGACGACGCCGTAGGGTACGGGTATTCCCTCGCCCGCGAGGATCGATTTGGCAGTCGGTTCGTCCAGGGTCACGGCAGGACCGGTCGAGGTACCGGCGGGAAGATGGAGGGATGGGGGCCGGTTCTCGATCCATCGCCCCCATGAAGCTGTTGCCGCCAGTCCTCCAAGAGCTTCGTCGATCGAATGGGCCACGCCGAGGCCCCGCTCCGTTGCGAAAGCCCGGACCGGGCTGGGAAGACCCTCCGGAAGTCCCGACACGATCACGCCGGCCCGACTCGCTCGGTTGGTGGCCGCGGCGAAGGCCCGGAGGGTGGGCCACCAATCCGTATCGTCGTTGCCCTCCGATGGCCAATCGATGACCAGCATGGCGGTGTCGAACGGTCCCGCCACGACCTCGTTGAAGCATCGCTCCAGGGCCGGCTCATCGCCCCAGATGAAGGTGTGGTAGTCGAGCGGGTTGGTGATGGTCACCATCTGCGGCAGGGTGACGGCGATCCGGTCCCGGTGCTCGGGATCGAAGGCAGGAAACGCCACCGGATAGCGAACCGACCGATCGGCCACCAGCGCCGCCTCGCCCCCGGAACACGAGAGGGAAACCAGCCGGTTCCCCGGAGTCGGGCCGATCGTGTCCAGCAATCCCAGCGTGGTCATGAAGTCCGGTATGGACTCCGCCGTCACCACCCCGTAGCGCTCGAACAGGGCGTTATAGGCGGCAGCCGGGGCGGACAGTGCAGCGGTGTGCGATGAGGTGATGCGCTCGGCTTCCTTCGACTTTCCGGTCTTGAGCACCACCACCGGTGTACGAGTGTCCCGGCAGGCGAGCGCCGCTCGACCGAAGGCGACCGGATCGACTATCGACTCGGCATGGATGCCGACCGCCGTCACCTCGGACCGGGTCGCGAAATGCTCGAGGCAGTCCTCGGTGGTGACCGAGGACTGGTTGCCCAGCGAGATCACGTAGCTGAAGTCGATTCCCCGCCGGTTCATGGTGAGGTTGAGGGAGATGTTTCCCGACTGGCTGATCAGGGCCGGTCCGCTCCGGACACGCCGGCAGCCCTGGACATCGGGCCATAGGGCGGCACCTAACACCGCGTTGATGGTCCCGTAGCAGTTGGGTCCGATCAGAGGCATCCGGTGCCCGCTCACCAGCCGTTTCTGGATCTCCGCTCCCTCCTCGCCGGCCTCGGCGAATCCCGAGGCGTAGAGCACCGCCCCGCCGCAACCCATCGCCGCCAGTTGCCGGACCACCTCGATCGTGAGCCGGCGGTTCACGGCCACGAAGGCGGCGTCCGGCACTCGCGGCAGGTCGTCGAGCGACGGGTAGACCCGGCGTCCGGCCATGTGCGATCTGGTGGGGTGGACAGGCCAGATCTCTCCCTCGAAGCCGAGCCGGTCCGACTGGCGGATGGCTCGTTCGGCGGGGTTGCCCCCTACCACCGCCACCGTCCGGGGACGCAGGAGGCGGCCCAAGTCCCGAAGCGGCACGTCGGGTTACCCGCCCAGAGGTCGGAGCATGGACCGGGAGATGATGTGGCGCTGGATCTCGGAGGTTCCGTCCCAGATACGGTCCACCCGGGTGTCCCGCCACAGTCGTTCCAGTGGCAACTCGTCCATCAGGCCCATGCCTCCGAAGATCTGGATGGCTTCATCCGTCACGAACTGGCACATCTCGCTGGCGTACAGCTTGGCCATGGCCGCATCCGCGTCGGTCATGGAGCCCTGTCCCTCCTTCCAGGCTGCCCGAAGGGTGAGCAGGGTGGCGGTCTCGTAGCGGGTCCGCATGTCGGCGAGCTTGAACGACACCCCCTGGAACTTGCCGATCTGCCGGCCGAACTGGGTGCGCTCGGCAGCCCATCGGGTGGCCAGGTCGATGGCGCGCCGCGCCCGTCCCAGACACGTCGCAGCGACTTGGAGGCGGGTCGACCCCAGCCACTCGTTGGCTACCCGGAAGCCCTGGTGCTCCTCTCCGAGGATGGCGGATGCGGGCACTCGGCAGTCGTCGAACTGGAGGACGAAGTTGTGGTAGCCCCGGTTGGAGACCGCCCGGTATCCGGGCCGCACCTCGAATCCGGGAGTGCCCATGTCGACCAGGAAGGCGGTGATCATCTTCCTGGAGCCTCGGGGACCGGGTTCCTCGCCGGTGGCGGCGAACAGGATGACATAGTCGGCGAGGTCGGCATGGCTGATGAAGTGCTTGGTGCCGTTGATGAGGTAGCTGTCGCCGTCCCGGACCGCCGCGCAACGCATGCCTCTCAGATCGGAGCCGGCATCGGGCTCGCTCATCGCCAGGCATTCCACCCGGTCTCCTCGAACCGTGGGAAGTAGGTACCGGTCGATCTGCTCATCCCGGCAGGCCTGCAGGATATTGGAAGGTCGGGCCACGATGTACTGGAGGGCGTAGGAGGCGGCTCCGAGCTCCCGCTCGACCAGCGCCAGTGTGAGCGGATCCAGCCCGGCCCCACCGTAGCGCTCGGGTATGTTGGCGGCGTATATGCCGGCGGCGATGGCACGCGACCTGATCTGGTCGACCAGTTCCGGGCGCACCCGGCCGGAGCGCTCCACCTCATCCTCGTATGGGAACAACTCCTTCTCGGTGAAGGCGCGGGCGACTTCGACTATGAGACGTTGCTCGCCGGTGAGGTCGAAGTCCATCAGCTCGTTTCCCTGGTCTTCATCACCCGGCCCAAGTACCTGGGCCTGTCCAGGGCAGCGTGGACGTGGCGGATGGCTTGCAGCGCCCGGGCTGGTCGCCCGCCGATCGGGGCAGGGTGGCCCGCCGCGGTGTCCATATGCAGCAGCATCTGCTCCGTGGTGGCCACCAGGTCTCCGGTCGTATCGTCGAACATCTCGTGATAGATGTGGAGGCGCTTGTCGTCGAGGCCGACGACCAGGGTTGTGAACCGTAGGGAGTCGTTGCCCGCCACCTCCCGCAGGTAGTTGATATGGGTCTCCACGGTGTAGAAGGAGTGGCCGGCGGACCGGTAATCCTCGTCGTCGCCGATGTACCGGAACAGAGCATCGGTTGCCCAGCCGAAGGCGGTGAGGTAGGCGGCTTCGGTCATGTGCCGGTTGTAGTCCACCCAGTCGGGTTCCACGTCGCAACGGTACAGCTCCAGCGGCGCCGCCACCTCGATGCCATCCGTCCAGGTCTCGGAGGTCTCGCCGTAGCGGCGGGCCTCCCGCCTGGCCAGGATCTCACCCGCCCCCAGCCCCGCCGAACGCAGCGCTCGCATGGTGGCGATGAGGTAGTCGTCCCGTAGCTGTTCCAGGTCGTCAACGCTCCGCCCGTCGGCCTGCCGGCGGGTTCCCTCCACCATGGAATGGATGAGAGAAGCGGTGAGCTCCGGCGCCTCAAGCTTGCTCCAGGGGAGCTCGAGGGCGGGACCGAACTGTTCCAGCATGTGGCGCATCCCCTCTCTCCCGCCGGCGAGGTGGAAGGTGAGGTTGGTGCCCATGCCGGCCCAACGCAGCCCGGGTCCGTAGACGATGGCGTCGTCCAGTTCCGCGGTGGTGGCGATGCCTTCGTTGACGAGGTGGAGTGCCTCCCGCCAGAGGGCTTCCTGCAGGCGGTCCGACAGGTAGCCGGGGACTTCTTTACGGACGACGAGGGGGTACATGTCCAGGAAGTCGTAGACGGCGGCCGCCCGCTCCACGGTGTCGTCGGAGGTCTCGGCGCCACCCACCACCTCGCAGAGCGGGAGCAGGTAGACGGGGTTGAAGGGATGGCCGATCACCACCCGGTCGGGGTGGGCGCAATCGGAGGCGATCCGGGTGGGGAGCAGCCCGGAGGAGCTGGAGGCGATGATGGTATCGGGCCGGGCGGCTGCGTCGAGACGGGCCAGGAGTGTGCGTTTGAGATCCTCGTCCTCGGGCGCCGACTCCTGGATGAAGTCGGCGGCGCGGCACACCTCCTCCGGGGTGCCTGCGAACCGGATCCGATCAGGCTCGGCGCCCGGGTACAGGCCCAGCCTCCGCACCGAGGGCCAGGCCCGGCCGATCGCTTCCTGCAGCCGGTCCGCGGCGCCGGGCGCCGGGTCCCAGGCCACTACGTCGATTCCCCGGCTCAGAGCCCTGACGGCCCATCCGGCGCCGATCACGCCGGTTCCGATAACACCGAAGGCCTCAGGCTGGATAGCCCCCTCGACCGGCGCCATGGAGAAGATTGCTAGAAGGCCACCTGGCCGAGCCCTTTGAGGGCTAGGCGCCGGCGGGTCTCGGTCGGATCGGCGGGTTCGCGGGACAGCTCGCGCAGGATCCGCACGATCTTGGCGACCTGCTCGGCGTTGGACTCGGCCAGCTTGCCCTTGCGGAGGTAGATGCCGTCCTCAAGGCCCACCCGCACGTTCCCGCCCAGCGTGGCGCCGGCGGTGACGATGTCGAACTGGAACCGGCCGCCACCCAGGATCGACCACTCGAGGTCGTGCCCGAACAGCCGGTTGGCCACCGTCTTCATCGCCACCACGTTCTCGACCTCGGGGCCGATCCCACCGAAGGTTCCCATGACGAACTGCATGAAGATCGGGGGCTTCACCAGTCCCAGGTCGGCGAAGTGGGCCAGCGTGTAGAGGTGGCCGACATCGTAGGCCTCGAACTCGAAGCGGCATCCGGTCTTCTCGGTGAGCACCGTGAGCATGTACTCGATGTCGCCGAAGGTGTTCACGAACGGTTCCCACTTGGTGCTCTCGAGGAAGGGCTCCTCCCAGTCGTACTTCCACAGACCCTCGTAGCGGGGAATCATCTGGAAGAGGCCGTAGTTCATCGTGCCCAGGTTGCAGGTGGCGAGCTCGGGCTTCAGCACTTCGATGACCCGGAGACGCTCCTCGATGGTCTGGCCTGTCGCGCCTCCCGTAGTGATCGAGATAACGGCATCGCACTCCGCCTTTATCCCGGAGCAGTACTCCCTGAAGATCCCCGGGTCGGAGATGGGCCGCCCATCGAGCGGGTCCCGGGCGTGGAGGTGGATGACGGCGGCGCCCTCCCGGGCGGCATCGACCGACTGGCGGATGTGGTCCTCCACCGTCACCGGGATGTCGCTGTTCATGGTGGGGGTGTGGGAGGAGCCCGTAACCGCACACGTGACGATCACATCACTCATGTTGCTCCTTGTCTTGCCATCAGACTCCGGGTCCTGGCCTGGCGCGTTCGCTCCTCCGAGGAAGCAGACCGCGCCGTCCAACCTTGGTGGAATGATACGGCCTACCCCCGGACTATTGTGGCCCGTCCCTTCCGGCCACGGGCGGAGTTGACTGGGGAGGTTGTCCAAGCGTGCTGCCTCGGTCTCGACTGACGACCACACCACTAACCATTTCCGTCAAATCGCGCGATAGAGACCCGGCAGAACGAGTTAGAGCAAGGCTCGGTTTCCGCTGGTGATGATCCGAAGGCACTGGCAATCCTCCTTGCAGGTGGGCTAGCCGGAATAGACCCGGACTTCGTTAGCCAGTACGAGTAGGCAGTCGTGATCAGCCAGCATCTGGCGTACCTGGGGCAGATGACGCAGAACGCGAAGCTTCGCCTCAATGGGATCTCTTCCCTCGACAGCCACCAGTGCCACGCCCTTCCGGAAGGCGATCTCGCGTAGGTCGGTCTGCTCAAGGCTATCCCGGTCGTAGAAAAGCACACCGCTATACCCCCGGTCGGATGCGGTGTGTATTAAGGCGGAGTCATGCTTATCACCGCCCTTCCAGCGGTCCAGCTCTACCTCGGACGGAGCATCCTCGGCGAGACTTTGAGGCAGGACGGCGTCGTATAGCAGCCGCACGATCAGGCGGCCGCGAGGAGTTGATCACCGACGCCTACCGCGTCGTCGAAGGACACATTCTCCAGTTCGGGGTAGGCCGACAGGATCGCCCGACGCCCGTTACGCCGGTATAGGGCAGCCAAACCCTTCGCGCTGATCCGGTGGCCGTTCAGATAGGGCGTTCCGTGCAGCACGGAGGGGTGCAGGGTGGTGTTCGGGCTGGCGTTCGGCAAGGCAAGTGTCTTCCCTCCACCGTACGAGAACGGCTGGAATACGTCGTCTACGTTGGTGACGACCATGCCGAACGGACGTTGGCCGGTTTCTACATTCGACCACCCGTCCCCGTGGTCCACCAGCACAGCCCCGTCTGAGGTGACGCCGAGCTTTATCGCCTTTTCATCACCGGCAAATCGCGCCAGCGCGGGCACGACATCGCTAGAAACCCTCTGGGGCGATAGGGACCTCAGGTATGCCCATGTGCGGAACGCAACCAGGTCGCGAAATGCCCATCGGATGATGTTGGGCGAGAGCGGGGTCAAGAGCTCTCGTTTCCGAAGCCTGTCCAGCGACCATCGCGTGACTCCGGAGAGGAAGGCCACTTCCTTGGTCGCATAGACGCCAGCAGTGAAAACATTGGGATCCCATAGGCTGGAGGTGATCTCGACAGGGAGCTTGCTGAACCGCAGCCTTTGCGGACCGGGCAACACGGCGTCAACCCGACGAAGTAGCACGCCGAGTTGACGTTCGTTCTTCGGGAGGGATCCCGGGATGATTTGGGCTTCCGGGAATCTCGGGTATGCGCTCAATACCCGGGTCCGGGTCGGTGGCCTGCATACCAGGACAGTCTGTGATCCGAACCACATCGGGATCTCGGAGTCGGGTGCTAACCGTCGTACCACGGCCCCAGCCTGGTCCAGGCTGATCGCAAAGCGCAGTGACCGGAGAGCATCGAAGCCCTGATCGAGCACCACAACCGGGGCGAGGGGTAACGGAGAATCGTCTCTACGGGCGCCAGGCCAGCATTGTTCGTAGAGAAGCTGTTCATCAGCCGTTGTGGGCGTACGGTCCGGATATAACCGGATCATGACGGCCGGATCGTCGCCTGAAAAGTCAGCGATCCGCCCCCGTATCGAACTGTCCACAGCCGGGTTGCCGCACAGGGTCGCTGCCGTAAGCAAGAGGCGCCGATCTCCGGTGGTAATCGCAAGGTCAGTCAACACCCCAGCAGTCTCGAAAAATCCCAGCCGAGACGCGAGCTCGGCCGCGAAGCGCAGCCTCTCTGCATCACGTCGCAACAGGGGGAGTACACCTCCGATAGCTGCCGCGAGACGCGCGGCATCGGTGGCAGTGAGGTGTTCAGCAAGACCGCTCATGGTCGATGTGAGCGACCCTCTGCGTGGGTCAGTACTGCCTAGGGCATGGAGAACAGCGGCATACAACCCGGGTGAGGGCGACTTCACGGACGCCATTCGAGCCCCCCGAGAGCGTCGGCTGGAATGTCTTGGTCGATGCGCTCGTCGGGCACGCCTCCTGGCGACCATCGAAGAAGGCGTCCGGGTATCGCATCAACACCACGCGGTTCTCGTACCCTTATCCCCGATACTCCCATGCGGCCCGCAGGGAGAATCATTACGAGATAGGGGGGACCATCGTCGATTAGAAGGCGTGAGCGTATGGCAACACCGTCCAAGCCGACGATGTGAGTGGCAGGAATCAGCCATGAGTTCTCTGCCGGTATCAGGATCCCACCAATGAGGTCTCGCATGGCTGCGGCGGCTGGATCCGCGCTAGCCTCGAGATACCGCCGGTAGTCCTCGGCCGTGTCGAAGAAGGCTTGGCGAGCAGGTCTGAGGTGATAGCGCCAGAAGACCGGAATCGAGACGCAACGGGCGTAGTCCACAGCGGGTATCTCCACAGGTAGGTCTGGGATCACGGTCTCCCGTAGCTTTCCGAGGCGCTCCCAGACCAACCTGGGCTCAGATGCGGCCAATTGCCCAAGCCCGCGGGCTCGGCGCCGGACATGGCGGGGCAAACCGGGATCGTCGGCCACGATCCGGATCAACCGGTGGGCCTGCTCCAAGGTGTCAACCATGGTGTGAGGGTAACAACGCGTGCCCCTTCGCACGCGTATCGGATCGGCCGACGGCGAATCGGATTGACCTGCCTGCTTGGTTCGGCTGCTCCACCCATGCCGCGGTCCGGGGCCGATCCGAGACTGTGCCTAACCAGGGCTGGTCCCTCGGTTTCTGGATTCCTCGCCCTCCAACTGACCATACGAACATATGTTCGAGTCTAGAGACCCTTCGGAACAATAGGGAGGGAAGTTCCTTTCGGCTGGCCGGCAAGCATCAACGAGAGGTGGAGGGTCAGCAACCGGTGGCGTTGCGCAGTGCCCGGCAGGCTGCTACCAGTTTCGCAGCCCTCAGCTTGACAACCATCCGGCGGAACGAGTCGCGGGGAATCGTGTGGATGTTGTCGAAGTTGGCCACGCAGTCGGTGGGTACGCCGTCCTCGGCGGCGGTCAACTCAAGCTCGGACGCAAGACCGCGACGGGTTCGCGTCAGCGCCACGACGACAACCGAGCCGATGCGATCCGCCACTGGATCCCGTGTCAGCACCAGGACCGGGCGGTCGCCTCCGGGAGTAGCGGCGAACCAGATCTCACCGCGCTGCATCAGCCCAGTCGGACCAGTCTTCCGCGACTCCCCAATCGGCGATCCGGCCAATCGCCAGCTCGTCAGCTGCAAGTGGTTGCTTCTCCCACCGATCGGCATCTTCGACCGAAGCGAGCCATGCCAGGTGCCGGCGGAGCGATTCCCGGATGACCGCCGATCTGGTGGTACCGAGACGGTCTGCCCATCGCTGGACCTCGATAGCCTCCTCGTCATCCACACGGAAGCTGAGCATTGTCATACAGTCACCGTACCATGTATGACAAGAGCAGGCGCCGATGACCGACCGGCTTGCCGCGCCGTCCGGTGATCCGCGTGAGGCCAAGGCCTCGCCGGATGCGCATCCGGAACGCCATAATGTTCGCCAGTCAGCGGAAGAGGAGGGCAGAGGTGAAGGTGGGAGACAAGGCGCCTGACTTCGAGGCGCTGGATCAGCATGACAACACGCTGGTGTTACGCGAGCTGCTCGAGTTGGGACCAGTGGTGGTGTACTTCTACGCGAGGGCGATGACTCGGGGCTGAACGCGCCAGAGCTGTTATTTCCGCGACCTGTCGGAAGAGTTCGCCGACCTCGGAGCCAGCATCGTGGGAATCAGCGCCGATCAGGCTGATCGGCAGTTCGAGTTCGATGACGCCAATTCCCTGGGCTTCGCGTTGCTCGCCGACCCGAGCCGCGCCATCGCCCGCAGCTTCGGTGTGTCGCGGGGCCGCTTCCTTCCGGACAAGCGGCGCACGTTCGTGATCGACCGCGACGGGACGGTGCTACGGACCGTTCGCTCTGAGCTGAACATGCGTCTCCACTCCGACCGCGCCCTAGAGGCGCTCCGCCAGGCGATCGGTTCCTGACAGGAGGGAGACTGGCGAAGCCCGGCACATTCCAAAAGCATCCCCCGTCGGGGGCAGAGTCTCGCCTCGGCCGGCTCCCGGACAGGCTTGTGTTTGTTCATCTTGTCGGGAGGGCTACTCATCGATCATTCCTCGCTCGAGTAACGCCGTACGTAGTCTCTGGTACTCGCCGGTGCTTTCCAGGCGGGCCGCGGTAGTGAGGAACTCCTCTATGTTGTCCGCGATACGGCGGAGGACCCAGTGGTCGCTTTGCCCTCGGATCATCTGGTCGAGAAGGGCGAGCTTCTTAACGGTGGCCGGTTGCAACATCGCCCGGTCGGCTACCTCGTGTTCCCAGTCGAGACGGCCGCCAGTTTTGCCCAAAGTACGAAGCGTGAGCTCCACCCAGCCGTCCGTGTCCATGGCTTTGACCGTGGACATCCATCCGAAACCTTCCATCGAGGAGGCAGCTTCGGATTCCAATAGTGTTTCCCACAGATCGACGGCGATGTCGATGTGATGCGAGTCGGCCTCATCACCACCGACGAGATTGCTGAGTTGCCTTCCGGCGTCGGACACGAGACTGGGGTGCCATTCGTGTTCGGCGTCTGGTTGCGATTCAGGTTCCGCGACGAGCAATCTGACAACGGGTTCGATCTGGTATGCCGACAATTCCCACAGCATCCCGACAAGGAGATGTTGCATTGCTCGTTCGACCCGCCGACTCACCGCGTCCTGGATCATCTCTGGGTAGGTCTTGAGTAGCCATCGGTTGGGTTGGCTCCATTGAATCGCGAGGTCGATTGTGATCTGAGCAAGGCCCTCGGGAGCTTCGTGGCCGAATAGGACATCAAGGTTGCTGTCGGTCCACTCCGGGAGGGCATGACGCAACCAGGCGATGCGCGGCGCCATTATGGCGCGGTAATAGGCACCAGGGCTGTTTTCAAGACGGAGACCGAACTCCAGTAGATCTTGGAACGCCGGACGTATCGGACGGGATGAGCGGAGTTCGGCAGCAACTAACAGGATCGCTGTCTCGAACGCGCGAGTGTTTGATCGATTGATGGCACTGTGCATTGGGTTTGTACCGTTCGAGTCCAACGACGGGTCAGATTGGTCCTTGGCCGCGGACTCTATGACATTCCATACCTCGTCCGCCCGGTGGCCGAAGTCGGCATCGGCTTTGACAAGGACTCGGATGAGGTCGACCGCGGAGCGCTTTGCGGTCCGCCAGTCGGCTCCATAGCCGTTCTGATCACGGCCCAGCGGGACAGCGGGCCAGGGTTCGGACCAGACTAACTGGATCACATCAAGCAGGCTTGTCACTTGTAACTCTATTTTACCTACGTATTCTCCTGCTGCACCAATGTAGTGACTGATATAGATAGGTTCATGCAGCTTTGTGGCGATGCCGACAGGATCCGACACCCACGCACCTGGGTTATCTCTGACAAGACCTTCCAGAGTGCGAGCCAGTTCTAAAGCTTGACCGAGGGACCAGAGCGACCGGTCCGGTCGCCACTGTGCTATCACCCTCGCTGCCTGCTCCGGAGGCATTGACCGGAGATGCTCTGCTTCGATGGGAGGGCCCACCATGACAGCCTCTATAGGATCGTGTCGCAATAGGTGGTCTCGTCGGAATTCGCCATACCTAACGGCAATGACGTGACATGCCGCCCGCCACGATTCGGCGAAATCAGCCGGTACTAATGCAACCCATGTCTCCGCGCGCATCCACGACTCGGGAATAAGCTCCTCGGATCCGAACGCGCGAGCAACTTCCGCTCCGGTCGGCACGTCCCCCAAAGCCGCCCTGAAACGGTCTTTGAGCAGAGCACGATCGCAAACAGCAACGGCCCGATCGATCAGCGCCACATCGTCGCCGGTCGCTTCACGTGACGCAACCGCGTGTTCCAATTCCACCACAATCTCGTCCGGGTCAACATCAGGCGCATGGGCGAGGATCCATGCTCGTATGCGAGCCTCTAGAGGGTCCAGCAAGCCGCTCGTGCTCTCAAGCAGATCCACAGCCGGAAGCCACTCCCAGGCGGTGCGAACCGCACGGGTGAGGGAGCCCAACAAGACTGACGACCGGTCGTAGGGGAAGATGGAATGCCCATCGGAGATAGAGCCCGACTGATCTCGGAGAAGGCCGAGAACCAGGTCATGATCAGATACGTTGTTGAGCTTGAAGCAAAACAACTTTATCCGACCTAGTGCGTTTCGTTTATCGATACCGGCCACCAGATGGGCGGCTAGACGGTCAGCGACGATCATGCGTTTCCATCCGGACTCGTTCATGAGCACGTCGGCTAGTTTCTCGACCATACGATCCGAGGCGTCGAGCGCCAACGCCGCATCCCGTCCGGCGCGCACAACACGGTCGTCCTCCGGGTGACGTCGCACGATCTTGAGGAGTACGTCCAGCGCCCTACCGCCCAGCTGGGACGCTGCGTGGGCGATAGGGCGAGTTCTTTCCAATTCGCTCCCATGCTTGTCGTCCATATCGCTGAGCCAGCAGAGCACCTCGTCCCTGTGAGTGTCTGCCAAGCGCGCCGCAGCCGAGCACGCCGACGACCACAGCTCGCCCCCGCCACTGTTCAGGACGTCCGAACCTTCGAACAGCCACAACCAGCGAGGACTCGTGACCTTCCTAAGGAAACGTTGAAGATGGTTGGGGGTTGCCGCCAAGTCGAGCACGTCCGTCAATTCAGCATCGGACGGTGCATCTAGTTGTGCCAGCTCGTCGAGTTTTCCAAGTCGGACATCAGGCGGTAGGAACAGCTGCCGTAACAAGACAAGACACTCAGAACAGTATTGACGCGCCTCGGCGACCGTACATCCGCCATGAGCGGCGGCGTTTACACGGTCCAGCAGCCTTTGGTAAGTATGTACCGGAGCGGTACCCGACGAAAGCGGCTCCACCCCGGCACGTTGGATCATCAGAGCGATAAGACGTCCCCCATGGACCTTCCGTCGCTCCTTGTGGAAGCTCTTGAGATCGTCAACGGATGCCAGCAGATCGTCAAGCGCTCCCGCCCTGCCTTCATCCCAGAGTTCAGTAGTCATCTTGTAGCGTTCCGCTGACTCAACGACCACCCGCGACAATTCTCTCCAACGGTTGTCGTCAGGCGTAGCTGAGGCCTTCGGTATCTCGGTCAAGGCCTCACGGAGGCAATAGGCAACCAGTTCCCCGAGCTTGGGCACCGATAGCGAGTCTTCGAGTAGACGCCGCGCCGTCTCCAGAAAACCGGCCGCACGCCTGCCGTGCTCACCGAACTCCACGCGAAGATGGTCAAGCAGCTCGGGCTCCAGCCTCGGGACGTCCGTCTGTCGATCCTCGGACATCAGACCAGAGTCCGTTACCGGCGTCGATATGTGCAGGCTCTACCGTCGCCCGATGCCCGCGGACGCGGAGCCCGGGCTGAGTGGTTCGGCTCAGTCTCGATCGGCTGTCCGGCGGCAAGGCCCGACAGACCATCCATTACGGATTCACTCAAAAGGCAAGTGATCATCGTTGGGTTCAAATTTCTTGGGTTTATGCGGGGGTTCATACTCATAGAAGGTCTGGTGCGGCTGATCTGTGTATTCCAGAATGCGTTCGTGGTCACTGAATAGGCTCGTTTGGCCTCTTCTCTCATTTTCTAGTTGGGCACGGTAGTCTAGAGCGTCCTGACGCATCCGTGGGAACTCTTCTGCAGCTTTGTCAAACAGATGTGTCATGATACGGTCACCAGCGCTGTTATCTGTAGCAAAGATGAGATAGTAGATGATCGAACCGATTTCATTCTTTACTTCCATAAAGTGAGCACGACGATACCCCAAGTCAGTCTCTATCCTCCAGCGCATCAGATTGAGATATTCATCCCGAGCCTGTCCCGGCTCGATATATCCTCTCAAGCGAGCCTCATATATCTGGGTCCATTTGGATGTTCCGAACATTTTATCGATCGCTGCCCTGTCCTGCTCACGTACAGCCCGGCCATCTGTAGGTAGTAGTCGTATGAACATTGGCGCAGGGAACAACAAGAACAATTCAACTTTGTATGGTCTGTGAGCCTTATGGTCTGCTAGTACTTCGAGGGTGTTCCACTCCGTCTCAGTGCCATTGGGATCGAGAAATGCAAAGGTAGGTGCCCAATCATATTCCTTGAGTTTGTCAAGGGCTACCGGCAGCGTCTTGTTGCTATCACCGCCTTCAACCTTGAAATCACGATCCGGAAAGTCAGCACGGAGCATTCTCTCCAACCTTCCGGCCTTGGCTGGAGTCTCGAAGAATCGCAGCTTTGTGAACGGCGGGTCTTTTATAGATAGGGCGATCTTAGCTGATCCGTCGATAGGTTCCCCGGTTAAGCGATCTTGGTTTTCGGGTTCACCCGCGAAGGCATCAATGTAGATTCGTTCGTTTGTCTTGTGCTTTGTTGTCGTTGTAAAGGCGTCCAAGTATCGCTGCAGAAGGTCCAGCTTGCCCTTCGTCCAATAACCCCACGCGCGGCCCGCCATGTTTGCTAACCCACGGCGGTGAGTGAAGGCATCTCGTCGTAGAAAAAGCCACCAAGGCGACGCCCTCCCGATCTGGGTGTGAAGCCTCCCCATTGTTTGAAGAAGAAAGACACGTCTGCGGCGGCACATTGGTCGCGTAGGTCTAATGCCCAGGACTCTTGCATGGGGCGGGCGCGGGGGCCGCTCTCGCCGCCGACTATCAGCCAGTGGATGCCAGAGAGGTCTAGATCGGGAAGGGGTCCGAGCAAGGGCTCGGCGCTGACGAAGCGGATGGCGGCAGGGACCGTGCGGAGGTGGTCGACGCGGAAGGCGTACCGGTCGTTCTCAATACTGACGCCCATCCAAACGTTGTCGGGCCAGTCGAGTTCGGGAGCGAGGGCGGCGAGACGTTGGGAGCGCTTGGTGAGGATCTGGTAGGTGTGGCGGGGGGTGTCGGCCATCACTTGGAAGATCTGGCGGATGAAGTCGAGGGGGACCTTGGGGTGGAATAGGTCGCTCATCGAGTTGACGAAGACGAGTTTCGGGGCCTTCCATCGGTGCGGGGCTTCGAGGGTGTCGGGATGGAGGGTCAGGCCGAAACCCGGGCCGCTGGTTCGGGGGTCGCCGTTCTTCTGGTATTTGGGCTGGCCCATGGCTTGGAGGCGTTTGGCCAGGGTGAGGGCGTAGCAGTTGTCGCAACCAGGGGACACCCGGTCGCATCCGGTGGTGGGATTCCACGTCGTCTCGGTCCACTCGATGCCGGTTCGGTTGCTCACGGCACCTTCCTGTGTTCTCGGCTATATACGAGCGTACGGCGGGGGTGGGACATTATCCGGCGGCGTCGCTAGCGGAGCCTCGTGAAGGTGTTCCGGCAGGTTCGAGCGTCTCGGTCAGGGCGGTGAGCTCGGTCAGGGCGGATTGGAGTTCTTCGAGCATCTCGGCGGCTATAACGTGGGGTGGGGGAAGGTTCTCGGTGTCTTGGAGGCTGTCGTCGCGAAGCCAGGTGAGGTCGAGGCTTACCTTGTCGCGGGCGATCAGTTGGTCGTAGGTGTAGCGCTTGAAGTGGTCAGTTTCGGTGCGTTGGTGGCGGTTGTCGGGGTTGTAGCACTTGACGAAGTCGTCAAGGTGGGCTCGGGTCAGAGGGTTCTGTTTGAGGGTGAAGCGCTGGTTGGTGCGGAGGTCGTATACCCACAGCTCTCGGGTGCTGGCCTGGGCGGCGCCGGGGCGGCGTTCGAAAAACAGGACGTTGGCCTTGACGCCTTGGGCGTAGAAGATGCCGGTGGGGAGGCGGAGCAGGGTGTGGGCGTCGCAGTCGTGAAGCAGGCGACGGCGGATCGTCTCACCGGCGCCACCCTCGAACAGGACGTTGTCGGGGACTACCACAGCCGCGCTGCCGCCCACTTTGAGAAGGCTGACCACATGTTGGACGAAGTTGAGTTGCTTGTTGCGGGTTGTAGCCCAGAAGTCCTCGCGTTCGTAGGTGTCGGAGGAGGACCGGCCGAACGGGGGGTTGGTGAGCACCATGTCGAAACGCAGGCCCGGGTCGTCCCGGAGGGCGTCGTCCACATGGATGGGTGAGTCGGAATCGGGGCTTTCAATGCCGTGGAGCAGGAGGTTCATGGCGCAGAGGCGGGCGGGGAGGTCGGCGATCTCCCAGCCGGTGAAGGCACCCGAGCGCAGGTGGGCGCGCTGGTCGGGATCGAGAGACGGGTGGCGCTTGAGGATCGACTGGTATGCGCCGAGGAAGAAACCGCCCGTTCCGCAGGCCGGGTCGCAGATGCGGTCCATCGGGCCAGGCCGCATCACTTCGACGATGGCCGAGATCAGCGCCCGGGGCGTGAAGTACTGGCCTGCTCCCCGCGCGCCCTCCTGGGCGGTCTTCTCGATCAGGCCCTCGTAGGCGTCCCCCTTGAGATCGGCTTCGAGGCTCAGCCACTCGTGCTTATCAACGAAGTCCTTGATCAGCTGTTCCAGCTTGGCCGGGCTCTGGATCCGGTTCCGGGCGTTGCGGAAGATCACCCCGAGGATGCCTTGCTCCCTGGCCAGGGCGCCGAGGGCATGGTTGTACTGGTATTCGAGCTCGGGACCCGATCTGCTCATCAATGACGACCAGTCGACGTCGGGCGGGACGATCGGGCGACCGCCCAGCAGATGCTCCTGCTCGTCGGCCATCTTCAGGAACAGCAGGTAGGTGAGCTGCTCCACGTAGTCGCCGTAGGAGAGGCCGTCGTCCCGGAGCACATCGCAGAAGTCCCAGAGCCGCTGGACCAGAGCCTTGGCGTCGGTGGTCATCCGATGACCTTCCTGCGACGCTGGGGCCTAGCAGGCCGGGAGGCTGCGATGCGTTTGAGCAGCACTGAGGCGGGCTCGTCATCGGGATCTTGAGGGACCATCCGCCCGGCAAAGGCTTCAGCAACTACTGATTGTCGAAGGCGTTCCAACTTGTTAAGGGCACTTTCCACTGATCTCTCGAGCAAAAGAATGCGGCCAGAAGCACTCTCAATATGCTCAACGATTCGACGCTGCTGGTCGGTGGGAGGCAACGGTATAGGAGCGGATCTCAGGAACGCAGCGGGTACTCGCAGTTGTCCAGCCGTACCTGTCATGTGCATTCGGGCCTCGGCCCTGAAACCCTTCTGTAGTACATACCAAGCTATGTACCAAGATTCAACACCTTGATATGGACGAAGAACGTGGAACTCCGTACTGCCCATGCCCCATCCATCGTGAAGGCCCTGGGCAACGGCGACCTTACCGTTCTCCATGGATGGAGTTATTTTGGCAACTAGGACATCGCCTTCTCGGAATCCGCGATACGACTTTTTTCTGAGTTCACCCATGGTCCGTACGTCTTGGACATCCACTCGACCTGTCTCTGTTTCGACCGCGGACATTGGTATGAACGTAAGTAGTTGTTCATCTGAAAACGTGGCTTTGTGGAATCGTGGATTGATGTCACAGATGTCACCGAGCGTGCTCCACTCCCATCCCAGTGGCAGATCGCTCATGCCACAAGCTTCAGGGTCAGCTCGCTGAGGAGCGGATCGAGGTCAGGGCCGAAGAGTTGGCGGGCTCGGCCGAGGCCGCCGCGGGTACTGAAGGGAGCTCCCATCAGGTCTCTGGGCTTCACAGAGAGGTTCGCTACCAAGTGATCCTTGATAAGTCGCAGGTAGGCGAGCTGGTCGTCATCGAAGTTGCGGCCCAGGTTGCCCTGCTGCGCCAGCCAGTCGCTGAACCGCTCGTCCACCAGCTCCGAGTAGGCGACTAGCTCGTCGGAGGCGCCGAGCGCGTAGCGGACCAGGCTGACCAGATCGGTGTTGATCCTCGGTCCCGACCCTCGCACCTTGGAGGCGTCGAGCACTTCGTAGGCGCGCCAAAGCACATCGGGGGTCCAGGCTCGGGGTGGCCTTCCGATGGCGTTGGCCAGTTGCTTGATGTCGGCGTAGGTCAGCCTGGCGCCGTACGGCTGGCGGTAGAGGATGTCCAGGGCGTCGATCTCGTCGCGGTGGTCTTCGACGAATAGGCGGAACGACTCGACCGTATTCCTGGCGCGGTCGGTGGCGTCCCTGGAGAACTCGCCGGAGAGGACGCGGTCCTGGGTGGCAGCGTCGATGATCTGCTCGTAGCTGCGCCGTACGTCGATGAGTTTCTCACGGAGTTTCGGGTTGCCTGCCAGTGGCTGGACGGCATGTTTGACCATCTGCTTACGGGCGGCGGCGATCTGGGCGGCATCTGGTTCCTCGCCTCCTGCGGCTTCCTGGGCGGCGGCGTGGTGGCGGTCGGGATCCAGGGCGTCCACCATCCGGCGGGCTAGCTCGCTGAGGCTCATGCCGGCGATCTCCTCCACCTCGGAACGGTCGGTAGGAGTGATGCGTTTGTCGAGCCGGGCGAGGCGGGACGATACTGAGGAGATCACGTCCTCGCTGGTGTCACCCATACCGATCAGGTTGAGGAGGCGGTCGAAGCCCACCCCATGCTTGCGCTCCAGGGGAACGGTGTCGTGGAGGTTGGTGTCGGTCACGCCCACCGCGTCTACCAGCACGAAGCGCTCCTTATCTCCGGCGGCGTCGGGGGTGACGACCTGAAGGTCCCCGGCGCGCATCACGCGCACTCCTCGACCCTTCATCTGCTCGAAGAAGTTGCGGCTGCGAACCATCCGCATGAACACCACGCATTCGATGGGCTTCACGTCGGTGCCCGTGGCGATCATGTCCACGGTGACGGCGATGCGGGTCTCGTAGCTGGTGCGGAAGCGCTGCAGCAGGTCCTCGGGCTTGTGTCCTGACAGAGCGGCCGTGTAGGTGATCTTGACCGCGCCGAGATTGCCGAGGCCGAACTCCTCCCGGACGATCTGGACGATGTCGTCGGCGTGGCTGTCGGTCTTGGCGAAGATCAGCGTCTTGGGAATGTGCTCGAGCCGCCCGTCCTCTTGCAGCATACGGTCGGGGAACATCTCGGGCATCGAATCGCGGAGGGTACGGACCACGGTGCGGATCTGGTCGGGGGTGACCACCTTGCGGTCGAGATGGGCGGCCTCGTAGTCGATGTCCTGGTCGATCTTCTCGAAGCGCAGTTGGCGGGTCTCCCGGTCCCGGAACTCGGTCACGAAGCCGGCAGGGACCTTACCGCCAGCCTCGCTGACCTCGGTGCGGATGCGGAACACGTCGAAATCTACGTTCACCCGGTCGGCCACCGCCTGCTCGTGGCCGTATTCCATCACCAGGTTCTGGTTGAAGAACCCGACGGTCTGCTTTCCGGGCGTGGCTGTTAGGCCGATGAGGAAAGCGTCGAAGTACTCCAGCACCTGCCTCCAGACCCCGTAGATGGAACGGTGGCACTCATCGACGATGATGCAGTCGTACGACTCGATGGGCAGCCTCTCGTTGTAGGCCACCTCCACCGGACGCTTCGGGGCGGTCTCGAAGCCGGTCTTCTCGTCCAGATGCTGGTCGATCGGCTCGCCTCGCAGGATGGAGTAGAGACGCTGGATGGTCGACACATGTACCTTGGTGGCCTGCTCGTCGGCGATGTCGAGATCGGACGAGTCCAGCATCCGGGCGTTGTACAGATCGGTGAACTTGCGCCTGTCGTCGGGTGTGTCGAACTTCTCGAACTCCCGGATGGTCTGGCGGCCGAGGTTGGCCCGGTCCACCAGGAACAGCACCCTCCGCGCGCCCGCATGGCGCAGCAGCCGGTAGGAGACGTTCACCGCCGTGAAGGTCTTGCCGGCGCCGGTAGCCATCTGGATCAGCGCCCGGGGGCGATTGTCTAGCAGCGACTCCTCCAGGTTGCGGATGGCCCGGGATTGGGCGGGCCACAGGCCCGTGTTGTCGAGGTCGGGTAGCAGGTGCAGCCCACCGCGGATCCCGGATACGCCGCTTCCGTCCGCGTAGTCGTTCACCCAGCGCCCCAGAGTCTCGGGCCGATGAAAGGCGAACACCCTTCGCGAGGTCGGTGTCGGATCGAGGCTAGAGGTGAAGCGGGTTTCCGTGCCCGTGGACTCGTACCCGAACGGCAGCGCGCCATCGACCAGGAACGCAGGCAACGAGTCTGGATACGCGGTCTGGTACTTATGGGTCTGGAATTCGACGCCCGTCAGCGGCATGCCCTCCTTCTTGGCCTCGATGACCCCCACCGCCTGCCCGTCCACAAACAGGACGTAGTCAGCCGGACCAGCTTCGGTTGGTGCCTCGCGGACCGCCACGCCCGGTGCGGCGGCCACCGCAGCATGCTTGTAGTCCTGGACCTCCCACCCGCAAGCGGCCAGACCCTCATCGATGCGCATGCGCGCCCGGTCCTCAGGCTTTACGTAATCCAGCACCGGAACGCCCAGATTCACCAGGGAAGTAGATCGCGCCCATCGCGATTGAGGGTACACCCGGCATGTGACGCGGATTCCACGGACGTTGATAAAGCCCGGCTGTGGGAGGGCCGGCGGCACTGGCGGACTTCTCTCTTCGGTCTGAACACACTCCCTCCGGGGACGCATTGGGCGAGCGGACGCGCCGGCCTTGGCGTTCTGTAGTATGCTGTAGCGCGAGCAAGCTACGAGGTGAGTAATGCCACGACCAACGTCGTTCCGTCTTTCCGAGGAACTACTCGAGCGCATCGAGGACGAGAGCCGCTCCGTCGGCGGCTCGATCACGCAACTCGTTTCCTCCTTGCTTGACGAAGGTCTCAAGACGCGCCGCTTTCCCGGCGTCGTCTACCGCAGCGGTCCCCTAGGACGGCGCGCTGCCCTGGTCGGCGGCCCCGACGTGTGGGAGGTGGTACGAGACCTCGCCGCCGCGCCGGGCCGTGGGATGGACCGCGTCGAGACCCTTGTCGCCGAAACCGGCCTGACCGCAGCATCGGTTCTGCTGGCGGCGGACTTCTACGGGTCGTTTCCAGAGGAGATCGATGCGCTGATCGAAGCAGATGAGCGTGCCGCCGAGGAGGTTCGCCGCCAGACCAGGCGGCGTGAGCGGCTGCTGTCGTCTTGAGGTGGCTGATCGACGAGATGCTGCCGCCCGCCACTGCGGCGGAACTCACCGAGTTCGGGCATGAGGCGGTAAGCGTCGCCCAAGCAGGGCTGGCCGGCAGCGAAGACGCCACCGTCTACGAGAGCGCCATCGAGCAGCGAAGGGTCATCGTCACCGAGAACTTCGCGGACTTCGCCAAGATCACTAGCGATCGGATCGCTGCGGGTGCTCCATGCGTGCCCGTCGTCTTCGTCCAGAAGCTCCGGCATCCACGCGGCTCGGCGTTGGCGCCCGCCCTGGCACGCCACCTGCATCGGTGGTCCGTCGCCAACCCGAACCCGTACCACGGCGTGCACTGGCCGTGAAGGCGCTGTTCCGCCGGGCGCAGGCGTTCTGCGAGCGCCGGTCTCCGGCATTCTGGTTAGCCACGCGGGGCGCGTTGGTCTCGGCGGCTACGACTCCCCGCTGCAGGGCGCGCCAAGACCTAGCTCGCGGGCCTCGACCGTGGAGTCCGGCAGTACGACCTCGAGGGTGATGCACTCCGGGTCTGCCACCCACACGTATCCGGTGAAGAGCAGCCACTCCGTCTCGGACTCGCAAGGCCCGAATGTGGTTCGAAGTGAGGGATCGGAACGGCCGTAATCGAGAGCGACCCGATCATGGAAACTGCCGGGAACCCGGAGCTCGAACGTGGCACCGCGCCGGATGAGCAGTGGTGTCTTGGCTGCGAGCCGGAGCGTTGGATCCTCATAGAAGCCATGGGCGCTCAACTGGGCTACATACCCGACGGTCTTGCTGGTGCGTAGGGCGGCTACCCCGCCGATGATGTCGAAGTCGGGGTCAACGGTGTTCAAGTCCGGTCCCGGAGGAGAGAACTCGGTGATCGTGTTCTCTCAAGGAACCTCGATCCGGTCTACGACGGCGGACCGCGTGGACGGCGTTAGCGAGGGTTGCTGTGTTACCGGCGGTTCTTGGAGTCCGCACCCTGGCAGGAGCAATGCCATGCTCAGGGCCAGAAGCAACCTCCAAATGCAAACCCTAGGAGTCACCGCTGATCATGCCGTTATCGCCGGCCGTGCTGACGATTCGGGCTGCTAATCGAGTTCCGAACCGGTAGTTGAAGCAACGACATCTCGCGATCGACCCCTCATCGCCGCGCCACGTCCGGTTAGTCGAGTTCATCCCTCCATTGAGGGTCACGGTAGGCGCGCCAGGATGGTGGTGCCCATGGCGACCACAGCTCCCAGAGTTGCCAGCCCGATACCGGCAATCCACTGGGTCATTCGGAGCATGTCTCGGCGGAGGTCCGCCACGGCGTTCGCGATCGCCGTTTGAACTTCGCCTCTCACTGCGTCGTCCTTCGCGTCCACCAAAGACTCGGTCACTGTGGTCAAAGCGTAGCCCCCTTGTTACTCGCCGGACGGCCTCTCACCAGTGCCGGCCGCTCTGTGTGCGGTTCTATGAGTATCTGTTTCGGTGAGCGTTCTATTACTCTATACAGTGTAGTATGGCATTGCTTATCTATCAAGTGTGTGGCTAGAAGTCGCTGCTGATCGTGCCGGATGCGGTCTTCAAGGGACGTGCGAGGGCTGCCGCGGCCAGGGTGATCATCGCGGCAACCATCACGACCAGCCCGTAGGTCCTCGGGGTGCCGTCGTTGAACAGCCCGACCATGCCGCTTCCGGCGGCGCCCATGGTGAAGCGGGCGAAGGTGGAGAACCCGGAGGCGCTGCCCGCCAGGTCGGGCGGGAACTCGTCCAGGACCCCGGCCTGGGTGCCGGGTGTCACCAGGTGGATCATGGACAGCACGACCACCGACACCGCCACCACGCCGGCCAGCCCCCACAGGTCGGTCCGGGTGACCCACCAGAGCACCGTCGAGAGGACCGCCATGCAAAAGGCGCCGACCAGGACGATCCGCCGGTAGCCGATCCTCATCACGTACCGGATGTTGACCATCTGGGCGAGCCAGGCGCCCACCACACCGACGCCGAACAGCACGCCGAACCACTGCTCCTCCAGGCCGTAGTAGTCGATGTATATGAACGGGGCGGCGGCAAGGTAGGCGAACAGGATGGCCGCCGCGGCGCCGCCGGCTACGGCATAGGAGACAGCGACGCGCGACCGGGTGATCGACACGTAGCCGCGCAGCACGGTGGCCAGGTCGAGCGGGCGGCGGTTCTCAGGGGGGAGGGTCTCGGGCAGCCGGTACCAGGCGGCGATGAAGACCAGGCCGCCGACGATGCCCAGCGCCACGAAGATTGCCTGCCAGCCCCACACCAGCAGGAGCAGCGCGCCCAGGAACGGGGCAACGATCGGAGCACCGAGGATGATCATGGTCAGTATCGACATGGCCCGCGCCAGGGCGTCGCCCGAAAGAAGATCGCGGAACATGCTGCGAGCGAGCGCTATCGCCGTTCCGCCACAGGCCGCCTGAGCCAACCGCAGGCCGATCAGCATCTCGACCGATCCGACCGTCGCGATCGACAGGCTCATCAGCGCGAAGACGACCAGCGATCCCAGGATCAGCCTGCGCCGCCCGATCGCGTCGGAGATCGGGCCGAAGACGATCGGCCCCACTACGAGCCCGAGCAGGAACGCGGTCACCGACATCTGCGCCATCCCGTCGGACGCGCCGAGCGATGAGGCAATCTCGGGTAGCGCCGGTAGATACGTGTCCACGGAGATCGGACCCAGCGAGGCGACCAGACCCAGGATCAGATAGAGACCGAGGCTCAGGTCAGACCGCGGCCTGGTGCCGCCATGGCTCATACAAGGTTTCCTGAGTTGAACCTAACGGCCGCGCCGGTGGCCGGCGGAGGACGTCAAACTCTCGAACGAGGCCTTATGAACTGCTGCACGTCCGGGAGGGGCACAGGTAGTGCCTTGGGTGCGGCTGCCGGACCTCGTGGATATCCCCATAACTCCAGCGTACACCCTGGCCTTCCGTAACCATCCGAAACCACCCGACCGGACACGATGGTTCCCTTCCGCGCCCGCGGCGTATCAGGAACGGGCGAAGGCAAGCAGGCGAGTGATGCTGCCACTGTCGGCCTCCTGCAGGGCCGCTTGATACTCCTTTCGCAGTGATGGTGTGTCCCTGCGCAGCGCGGCGCCCCACGTGAAGCGTGGCCCGTCGAGAGACAGGACCAGGTAGTCGGCTGCCACCCGCCCGTGGCGCCCGTTGCCGTTTGGGAATGGATGGATAGCCACCAGCCGATGGTGGAAGCGAACAGCCGACTCGTCGGACTCGTAGGCGCCGTACTCGATCCAAGCACGAGCATCGTCGACCAACGAGCGCACGGCTAGGCTGATCTCCGCTGGACTAATACCGATATTGGTCTCTCGGGATCGATACTTTCCGGCCCATGTCCAGACCCTTCCAAACATGTGCTTGTGGAGGTCGCGTAGGTACCGGTCGTCGAGTAGGGCGGCCGTGGGTGGTGGACGGCGCAGTAGCGCATCCGCGATGTTGCGTTGCTCGGCTTCGAACAGGTCGCCACGGGTAGCGATGTGAGTCGGAATGAGACCTTCCAGGTCCTCGTGAGACAGCGCGGTCCGGCCATCACCCGCCGGCGCAGACAGGTCGACCACGATCAGCCGTCGGTCCAGAGACCGCGGCGGTCGATGAACCGCTCGGCAAGATCGTCCAGCATTGCCTCGGTCTCCCGGTCGCCTACAGCTTGGTCCTCTAGGCGACTGTGGTGCGCTATGGGCCCGAGGTGCTCGGCCGCCTTACGGAGGGCTCTCGAGCGGACGATTTCCTCGAGCGACGTACGCGGTATGAAGGCGTAGACCAGATCGCAGTCCATAGCGTCGGCGGCACGCGCCAGCGTGGCGAGTTGTATCGTGCGGCGCTGCTCGCTGAGCTCCAGGTCGTGGATCGTTTGCTGGCGCACGCCTAAACGCGTGGCGAGTTCGGGTCCCGACATGCCTAGAGCATCACGGATGGCACGGATCCACCCTCGATGCGGTGTCAGCCATGCGGAGAGGCCGCGGAGGGGGGTGCTCCGGCGGTCGAGTTGCCGGCGGATAGCGAAACGGTCTGGATTCATGTGCCAGGTCCTACGTGGGGCCACAGGCCATACCCTGTTGATCTACTTAGTATATACTGGATATAGCCTGTAGATAAAACTTTACTAACAGGCCATGTCCTGTCAAGCCGGGTGAACAGGTAGTAGTCGGGGAATGATATCTACCAGGTCCGGCTACCAGCGGGTGCCTAAGCCGGTGACCTCTTCGACGGGGAGGGCGATGGGGAGGCGGGAGCGGATCCACTCATCCTTCTCCCGGCTGATGTGGGTGGGGAAGTGGGTCCGCATGACCTCGTTGACGTGCTCGTACGCCCGTTCTGCCGCGTTCTTGGCGCCGAGATCCCGCCAGTCGTCGGGGTTGTTGCGATCGCCGATCACGGGGTACACGTACTCGCGTTGCATCAGGTGGAGGGTCTGATCGCTCCCCAGGAAGTGGCCCGGCCCGAAGATCGTCTCGCGGATCACATCGATCGAGAGGGTGGAGTCGTCGATGTCGACTCCCCGGATGGTTCGGTTGGCGGCTCCGAGCATGTCGTTGTCGATCACCAGGGCTTCGAGGGAGAAGGCGAGCAGGGAACCCAGCATCCCCGCCGACTCGTAGACAAGGTTGGCGCCGGCCTGGCCGGCCAGGACGGTGGTGATGCCTTTCTCGTACCCGGCCTGGTTGTCCGGAAGCTTGGAATCGGCCATGCCGGCCGCTACGCCGGACGGAAGGCCCAGCCAGTTGGCCATCTGCGCCGCGGCGGCGTTCAGCACCGCTTCCTCGCCCGAACCTCCGCTCATGGCGCCCGTTCGCAGGTCGGAGACGAAGGGCCACAGTCCCATCACGCATGGGTGTCCGGGAGAGATCAGGTTCACGCTGGTCAGCCCGGCCAGGCACTCGGCCAGCGCCTGGACCAGCGATCCGCCGAGGGCTGCGGGCGAGGTGGCGCCTGCCTGTCCGGCCGAGAGCAGGTTGATCGGCATTCCCGTCGCGATCTGGGCGACCATGGCTTCGGTCGATTCGTAGGCGAAGCGCAGCGGCGGGACCACGAAGGTGTTGTTAGCGCAGACGAAGGGGCGCCGCCGGAACTCTCCTTCCCCGCCCAGCACGTAGTCGTACATCTCCACCACTTCGTATACGTGCTCCGGGCGGAAGAAGGAGGTGCCCTGCGGCTTGTCGGTTCCCATCATGGTGGCGTAGGCGGTGTTGATATCGACTTCCCGGGAACTCTCCAGGTCCCGGGTCACCATCGTGCGCAGGAAGAAATGGATGTGCTCGAGCGTATTGTTGAGGCGGGAGGCATCGTACAGATCGACGGTGGTGCTCGGACGGAAGGTCCGCTCGTGGTAGTCGAGCATGAGCACGGCCGCGCCGGCCGTCCCGTAGTGGACCTTGGCGCCCGAGAGTTCGATGCTCTTGTCCTCGTCGATTCCGTGCCATACCCATTCCTTGGCGGCCACCTCCTCGACGATCCGCTGCACCACCGAGCGTGGATAGTGCAGCCGGTTGTCGCCGTCCAGGTGGCCACCGGCGGCGGTGACGGCTTCGGCGAACTCGGGTATCGGATCGCCCATGCCCAAGTCTTCAATCAGCTCGAGAGCGGCCTCGTAGACCCGCTCCATGTCGGACTCGGTGAGCGGCCGGTAGGCGCCTCCGCTCAGGCCGGGCCGTACCGCCCGCTCGTCCTTGGTGGGGCCGGCCCGGCGCGCCGCCACCCGGGCGGCACGTCCTCCTGCACGCCTGCGGCGGGCCATCTCAGGCTCTCAACCGTTCGCTCCGGGGATCCCACACCGGTGCGGCCAGCACTGTGGCGGTACGGCGGCGGTTCATGACGGACACCTCGAAGGTCGATCCGGGGGCCTCGAACCCGGGGGCCACGTAGGCGAACAGGATGCTGCGGCCGACCGAATGGGCCCAGGCCCCGCTGGTGGTGATCCCCATGATGCGCTCGCCGTCGTAGGTTGGTTCGTTGCCCAGGCAGTCGGAATCGCCGTCGTCCAGTTCGGCGTATACGAGGACCATGCTGAGCGGCCCGGTCTGGTCACGCCGGGCGACAGTTGCGTCCTTGCCCTGGAAGTCCTTGCTGTAGTCGATGAAGCGACCGAGCCGGGCCTCGACCGGGGTGATCTCGGTGGTCAGCTCCGAGCCGTGCGCCTTGTAGGCCTTCTCGAGCCTCATCACGTTCATCGCCCGGCTGCCGAAATCGACGATCCCGTACGGAGCGCCTGCCTTGTGGATGGCCTCGTACGCTTCCACCATGTGCTCCAGGGGCATATGCAGTTCCCAGCCCAGCTCGCCTACGTAGGACACCCGCAGGGCGATGCAGGGGGCGTCGGCCACCTCGATCTCCTGCCCCGTGAGCCAGGGAAAGTTCCGGTTGGAGAGATCGGCGCCGGTCAGACCGGCCAGGACCTCCCGGGAACGGGGTCCGGTGACGGCCAGGATCCCGGTCCGGTCGGTGACGTCGGTCACCGTCACCCTCTCACCGTCCCGGATGTGGGAGGTGAGCCAGTCGTAGTCGTGCCACTGGGCCGTGATCGCCGAGTTGAGATAGAAGCGCTCCGGTCCCAGGCGGGTGATCGTCATCTCCGACTCGATGCCTCCCAGGGTGGTGAGCATGTGGACCAGCCTGATCCCGCCGTCCCGGGCCGGCAACCGGTTGGCCGCCAGACGGTCCAGCAGGGCGGCGGCGTCGGTTCCGGTCACCTCGAACTTGGCGAAGGCGGTGAGATCTGCGATCCCGACCCCTCGCCGGATGGCTCTCACTTCGGCGCCCACCTCGTCATGGGCGGAGGAACGGCGGAAGGAGTAGACCTCCGGGTCGGGGGAGAAGTACATGGCCCGTTCCCAGCCCCACACCTCCTGCCATCGCGCACCCTTGGCATCCAGGATGTCGTAGAGGGGCGTCTTCTTCATCGGGCGTCCCGCGTCCCGGTACTCGTTGGGCATCCGCACCTGGTACATCTCGTGGAACTCGTCGATCGATCGTTCATGGGTGTAGCGGCCGGGGGCGTACGGACCGAACCGGCGAGGATCCATAGCGGCCACGTTGATCTCGGTCTGGCCGTGGACCATCCACTGGGCCAGGTACTTGCCGGCGCCGGGACCTTGGGTAATACCGATCGAGGCGCCCGCGCAGTACCAGTAGTTGGCCAGCCCCGGCGCCGGTCCCATCAGGTAGCCGGCGTCGGGAGTGTGCGTGATCGGTCCCGATACGACTTGTTTGATGCCTGCGCCGGCGAAGCAGGGGAGTCGCTGGGCGGCGAGATCCAGCCACGGAAGCAACCGGTCCAGCTCCACCGGGGTGAGATGGAAGGTCAGGTCCCAGTCGATCCCCCCGACCCCGTACTCCTTTGCGTCGGCCCGCTCGTAGGGTCCGATGATGAGCCCGTCGTGTTCCTGGCGGTAGTAGCAGGAGGCTCGGGGATCGCGCACCACCGGGTGCTCGGTCTCCAGGGCGGCCACCTCTTCGATCCGTTCGGTCACCAGGTATTGGTGGATCACCGACTCGATGGGCACGTCGAGACCCACCATCGCGCCGAGCTGCGGGGTGTAGGAGCCGGCTGCATTGACCACGTGCTCGGCCACGATCCGGCCCTTCTCGGTGATGACCTCCCACCGTCCGTCGGGAAGCCGGCTCATGCCGGTGACCCGGTTCTTGCGGCTGATCTCGGCGCCGAGCCGGCGGGCGCCGATCGCCATGGTGTTGGTGGCGGCGGAGGGATCGGTCCAGCCGTCACCGGGGGTCCATATGCCCAGCTTGATGTCGGGCTCGACATCGAGAAGGGGCGCCACCTCCGTGATCTCCGACGGCCCGAGGAGGTGGCATTCGACTCCGACGGACCGCAGCATGCCGCTGACGTAGTAGAACCAGTCGACCTCGTTGTCGTACCGGGCCAGGCGGACCGCTCCACACCCGTGCCAGCCCGAGTGCATGCCGGTCTCCTGTTCGATCACCTTGTACAGGTCGGCGGTGTCCCGGTGGACCTTGGCCGTGTTGAGGTCGCCGATGAAGTGGGGGATCAGTCCGGCCGCGTGCCAGGTGGACCCGGAGGTGAGCTCGTCCTTCTCGATCAGGATCGTGTCGGTCCAGCCTTCGTGGGCGAGGAAGTAGAGAAGACCGACGCCCATGGCGCCGCCGCCGACGATCGCTACTCGGACCTCGTCTCGCATGCTCGCCCTCCGGCGAATCCGGCGTGTATGTGGGTTTCCTACCCGCATCGCATGATTGCGGGCTCTACGGTAATCGCTGGAACGGACGAGGGTGGTTCTACGTAGATAATCCTCGTACCCCGACCTGGGGACGCCGGGCGCTCGGGAATGCCCTGGCGCGAGTGAGGGCTGAGTCCTGATGGTGGACTATGACGCTCTATCTGTATCTGCGGTGTCTTACCGTTACCGGAAGTTGCGGCTGCGGAGAGGGTCGGTTGCTATCGGGACGAAGTCACGGGCCACCAGGTTGGTCACCCCGTCCCGGTATTCGAGCCGGCCTTCGATGATCAGGCCGGGATGGCGGCGGGCGGTCACATGGCGCCGGTTCCAGATTTCGGGTAGAACCACCACGTTGATCAGGCCGGTCTCGTCCTCCAGATTGAAGAATATGACACCCCTGGAGGTGGACGGACGCTGCCGGTGGGTGACCACCCCTCCCACCTTGATCCGGGGACGGTTCCTCCGCATGTCCAGCGCCTCGGCTATCGAAACGCATCCGGCCCGGTCCAGGGCCGGGCGGGCGAAGTGCATGGGATGGCGGACCGACACCCCGGTTGCCCAAAGCGAAGCCTGGTGGGCCTCCCGATTGCTCATCGGCGCCAGCGGGGGCGGGTCCAGATCGGGCGCCAGCGGCAACCGTTCGGGTCCGGTACCGGCCAAGGCGCCTGCCATCCACAGACCTTGACGGGTGGAAACCCCGAACGATCGGAAGGCTCCGGCGACGGCCAGTCCCTCCGTGGCATCCACCGGCAAACCGGTACGGTGGGCGAAGTCGGACAGGTCATTGAATCTTCCGCCGACCTGGCGGGCCGCCAGGATCCTCCGAGCTTGGGCCTCCCCCAGATTTCGCACGCGGGCCAGGCCCAGCCGGGCCGCTACCGATGTCCGGATCGGGTCATCCACCGGGCCTCGCCCCCGGCGCCAGACCATGCCGTAGTGCTCCACGACATCGTCCTCGTCGCACGGATGGGGCTCGATGGTGCACTCCTCCAGCGAGAGGTTCACGTCCGGACCGAGGACGACCACCCCATGACGGATAGCGTCCTGCACCAGGCTGTTGGGGGAGTAGAAACCCATCGGCTGGGCGTTGAGCAACCCGACCAGGAACTCGGCGGGGTAGTGGTAGCGCAACCAGGCCGACACGTAGACGATGTAGGCGAACGACACCGAGTGGCTTTCCGGGAAACCGAACGAGGCGAACCCCTGCAGTTTCTCCCAGATCTCATCGGCGGCGGCGCCGGTCACGCCCCTAGTCCGCATCCCCTCGAAAACCTCCACTCGTAGCTTCTCCATCGCCTCGTCCGACCGCTTGTGGGTCATGGCGGCTCGGAGCCGATCCGACTGCCCTCCGTCGAAACCGGCGCACACCCGGGCCAGTTCCATCAACTGCTCCTGGAACACCGGCACTCCCAGAGTGCGCTTCAGGATCGGCTCGGCCAGCGGATGGGGATACCGCACCGGCTCTTCCCCGTTTCGCCGGCGCAGATAGGGATGGACGGAAGCGCCCTGGATGGGGCCGGGACGGATCAATGCCACCTCTACAGCCAGGTCGTAGAAGGTGGCGGGTTTCAGCCTGGGCAGGGTCGCCATCTGCGCCCGTGACTCCACCTGGAAAAGGCCCACGGTATCGGCGTTGGTGAGCATCTCGTAGATGGCCGGCTCCTGAGGAAGGTCGGCCAGGTCGATCCGCCGCCCATGGGCTTCCTCCACGGTGTCCACCATCATATGCAGAGCGTTCAGCATGCCCAGTCCCAGCAGGTCGAACTTGACGATCCCCATGGCGGCGCAGTCGTCCTTATCCCACTGCAGGACGGTGCGGTCCTCCATGCGCCCCCATTCGATCGGGACCACCTTCCAAAGGGGCCGGTCGGCTATCACCATGCCGCCCGAATGGATACCCAGATGCCTGGGGAACCCGTCGAGGCGCCGGCAGATGTCATAGACCAGATCGGCGGTCAGCCCGGCCGGCAGGGGTTCCTCGAGTGGCAGTTCCGCCGGGGAGTGGGTGTCCACGTACCTGGTCAAGCCATCGGTCTGAGCCGAGGTGAAACCGAAGGTCTTGGCCACGTCCCGCAGCACCGATCGGGCCCGGTAGGTGATCACGTTGGCGACCATGGCCGCCCGCTCCCGCCCGTACCGTCGGTAGCAATACTGGATCACCTCCTCCCGGCGTTCCGATTCGAGGTCCAGGTCGATGTCGGGAGGCCGGTCCCGCTCTTCGGACAGGAACCGCTCGAACGGCAGCCCCAGCCGGAGGGGATCGACCCGAGTGAGGCCCAAGCATCGACACACCGCCGAATCGGCTCCGGAACCACGGATCTGGCACAGGATGTCCTGGGATCGAGCGAAGTTGACGATGTCCCACACCACTAGGAAGTAGCCCGGGAAGCCCAACCGCTCGATGATGTCCAGCTCGTGTTCCAGCCGGTCGGCCGCTTTCCGGTCGACCGCTCCGGTCCGCCCGGAGGCGGGATAGGCCTTGCGAGCCCCTCGAAAAGTGAGACGGCGCAGGTAGTCCATCTCGGTGGCGAAGCCGTCCGGAAGCGGGAAGTCGGGCAATCGGGGGGCCACCAGCTGCAGATCGAAAGCAAGCTCCCGTCCCAGGTGGGCGGCCCGTTCCACCGCTCCCGGATAGGCCCGGAAACGTGCGGCCATCTCCGCCGGTGATTTCAGGTAGCGCTCATCGGTGTCGGGCCGGAAGCCATTGTGTTCGGTGAGCGGCCGCCGCCCTCCGATCGCCGCGAGGACGTCGGATAGGTCGGCGTCCCGGCGGTCGGCATAATGGACGTTGTTGGTGGCCACCACCGGCAGGTTCAAACTGTTGGCCACTTCCCACAACAGGTCGTTGCGCCGGTCGTCCTGCGGCATCCGGTGATCCCAGATCTCGATGTGGAAACGTTGCCCGAAGGCTTCCCGCAGGCGGGAAGCCTCCCTCAGAGCCGCTTCCCGATCCCCTTGCCGGACAGCGCGGGGGACCGCTCCCTGCCGGCATCCGCTCAGCGCCACCAGGTCTCCTCGGCCGGCCGCCTCGGCCAGGTCCTTCCACCGGTATAGAGGACGGCCCTTGGCGCCCCGCAACTGCGCTCTGGAGACCAGATTGGCAAGCCGGGCGTATCCCTCGGGCGACGAGGCCAGCACCACCAGGTGCTCAGGCTCGAACCCGGCGCCCGTCCGGGTGCGGTACCTCCGCCCGACCCGCTTCCGTCCCTGCTTCCCGGCCTCCCAGCGGCGGGCATCTTGCAGGCCGGCTCTATCGAAGGGTGAGTCCGACCCCTCATCGCCGTCGGGCACGTAGTCCGGGGGGGATAGCGAAAGCTCCACCCCGTATACGGCCGGCAAGCCGGCCTGCCGGGCCGCCTGCCAGAACCGCACCAATCCGTAGAAACCGTCGTGATCGGTGACGGCCAACGCCTCGTAGCCGAGCTCGGCGGCTCGCTTCACCAAGGCCTCGGGATGTGAAGCACCGTCCAGGAACGAGAAGTTGGAATGGGCATGCATCTCGGCGTAGCGGTGCTCAGTCATAGACGCCCACCACGAAAGTATGGCCGTCGGTCGTCCGGCATAGCATCGCGCCGGCCGAGGTGACGATCTGGTACAGGGCACTCGGCTTCTCCTCGGCCCACCACTTGCCCAGCCTCCGCCACGGACCTGCCCATGCCAGCACCGGCTCCCATCGGGTGGAGAGGCGCACCCGAGTGGGAACCTCGGCATCCCATTCCACCTCCAGACGCCGGGGACGGGGTGGAACCAGGCTGGGGGAAGGCGCCGGAACCCTTCCGGGCCATGGTGAGGCGAGAGAACGGGTCGGCTCGGCAAAGTCCTCGCCCCATCGGGCCCACTGCACCCGCTCCGCCGGGTCCCTTCCGCCTTGGGGGCGGGCCCGGAGAACCGAGTCGGGACCCAGGATGGTCCGGGTCCGCTCCAGCGCTCGTTCGGTATCGATCCGGACTTCCCTCTGCTCGAACAGTCCCGGCTGGTAGCCCTGGCCGGACAGGGCGGTTGGAGACAGCTTCAGACGGATCAGCCCATCCGTGATCCCTCCGGTCTCGATCCAGGCCCGGAGTTGCCACCACACCCGTTCAGCCAGCGCCCGGGTATCGAACGGCTCGGCACTGCGCCACACTCGTGACCGGATCACCCCGTCGGCGGCCTCGGCTTCCACCTCCACCTGGTAGGGGGCGACCCGATGCCGGCCCAGCAAGGCCACGAGGTTCCCGGCCTGGCGGCGGGCCATGAAACCCACCTGCTCGATCAGCATCAGAGGTTCTTCGAAGACGGCCTCTACGGTCAGATCGTCAGGGATCCGGCGCGGCAGGACCGTCCGATCCTCGCCGCCTGCCAGACTATGGGCCTCCAAGCCTCGGGTGCCGAACCGGGAGGACACCGCATGGCGGGGCAGGGCCGCCAGTTCACCCAGGGTGGTCACCCCTAGCCAGCGAAACGTGGCGACCAGCTCATCGATTTCCAGAGCGGAGATGTCCAGGCCGGACAGGAACGCCTTTTCATCCTTCACGATCAGCGTCGGGCGGCCCGATCGGGCCGCCCAGTAGGCGGCGAACGGACCATTCGCCACTCCGAAATGCCCTCCGGTAGCCAAGCGCTCCACCGTTGCGGCTATCCGGTCCACCAGAGCGCGCTCGCCGCCGTAATAGCGGACCGCCCCGTCGGTGGGAACGAACACCCAGCCCGGCTCGACCACCTCCACCCGGGGTATCAGACCCTCGATAGCGTTGAGGATCGGCTCGAAACGGGTGGCTTCGGCGGCGGGGTCGCGCGCCAGGACCAGGGCCGAAGGGCAGAGGGCCTCGGCTGATCGGCGGGTCATGCCGACCTCGACGCCCGCTTCTATCGCCCGGTCGTTGGCGGCCGCCACCAGGGGACGGCCGTCCCGGCTCCCCGCAACGAAGGCCGCCCTATCCGACGGAGCGTCCGACCTGCGGAGTAACCAATCGGGAAACCACACGCACAGGACGCGCGCCATCGTCCTCCACCTCCACCTCCTGATACCGACCTGCAGCCCCCTTGCCGGACAGTTCGACCACCAGGGTGCGCCTGCCCAGGCTGCCGTGTCCCTTCCGGGCGCCGACCCACTCGACCCGGACCGCCCGCAGCCGCAGATAAGCTATTCCGGAGGGGACCCCGCCTGCCAGAGGACGCAGGATCACGGTGGCATTACGGGCCCGGGCCTTGGCGCCGAGCCGCCGTAGCAGGGCTTCCTCGACACCCCGGGGAACCTCGGCGTAGATCGCTTTTACCCCGTCAAGCAGGACGGCCAGCACTCTGGGCCATCGATGGGCGTCACCGCACCGCACCACCGTCAGATGGTCGGGATCGATCCCGACCTCCCATGCCGCCAGCGGGCATAGCCATCCCCGAGCGTCCACCACCACCCGGCAGGACGCCGAGGTCGCCGACAGCATGGAAAGGCCGATCCGGGTCAGTCCCAATCCTGTGGGGCCTTCCAAACCGATCACCCGTCCTGGATACACCGGCAGGCCGGCGGCATCTGCAGGCGCCTGCGGCCCATCGGGCGCTGCCGTCAAGATGCTTGCGGTCATGCTCCCCGCTTTCGAGCTGGTCGTTCCTTCGCTCTCCGTCCGGGAAAGGGCGTATGACTATACCCGAACATATGTTCGCTGCCAATATAGGATCGGAGAGTGACAGCCGGCCCGTTCTTCATGGATCGGGGGGTTTGGACGGTGATGAGTGCGATCTGTCGTCCCTGAACCTGGGATTAGGGTTTTCTGTGGCCCTGTTCCTGGGTGTGACTTGCGCCCTCCTGGTGAAGAGGCGGCCGCTCCGCGATGATGCGGTTGAAGTGGCCTGATATACGCCGGTGTGTGTTGGGAAACATGGATAATTCAGGGCTAGGTTTCACTGGCCGGAGAGGAGAGCCGCATGACCCGGGCCAAGTACGGCCTCACGCTGTCGAACCGAAGCGTGCTGCTGGGGATGTCCACCGTCTCCGAGATGCTTGACCTGGCTACCGAGGCGGACCGCTCCGGGAGGTGGGATTCGGTCTGGCTCGGGGACTCGATATTCGCCAAGCCCCGCCTCGACGCCCTCGTGGCGCTCGGAGCGCTGGCGGCTCGCACCAACCGGGTCCGCCTCGGGGTCGGTTGCATGGCCAGCATGCCTCTCCGGGACGCATTGCTGCTCGCCTACCAGTGGCTCAGCTTCGACTGCCTGTCCGGCGGCCGGTCCATCTTCGTGGCATGCCAGGGCCAGCGGGAGGCGGGGGGCGGCAAGTTCGAGGAGGAGTTCGCCGCCTTCGGCATCGATCCGGGAACGAGGAGCCGCCGGATGGAGGAGGCGATCGAGGTCCTGCGCCTCGTCTCCGAGACCGGGGACGCCTCCTACGAGGGGACCTACAACCGGTTCGAGAACGTGACCGTGCTGCCCCGCCCTGTCCAGCAACCCCTGCCGATCTGGGTGACCGCCAACCCCAACCCCGCCTTCCCGAAGCTGTCCGAGCGGGCCCTGCGGCGGGTGGCCCGGATGGGGGACGGCTGGATGACCACCGCCAACACCCCGCAGAGCCTCGCCACCAACCTGGCGGCCATCCGACGGTATGCGGACGAGGAGGGCCGCCCCCTCGAAGAGAGCTTCGAGGCCTGCCTCTACTACAACATCCACGTGACCGGGGACCGGGAGCGGGGTATGGAGGAGGTGTCCTCCTACCTCAAGGCCTACTACGGCGTGGACTACGACCGAGCCTTCCTGGACCGGTGGGTGGCGGTAGGCGATCCCGGGCGGTGCATCGAGCAGATCCGAGGCTTCGTGGATGCCGGGGCGACGACCATCACCCTCAGGTTGGTGGGGTTCGACGAGGCGACCCAGTTCCGGCGCGTCACGGACGAGGTCCTGCCCGAGCCGGCGGGATGAGCGGATCATGATCGAGCGCTTCGACCATGCGGTGATCGGCGTGCCCGACCTCGAGTCGGCCATGGACGCCTTCCGGCGGCTCGGTTTCGAGGTGGCGGTTGGGGGCCGCCATCCCTTGCTGGGCACTCGCAATGCCATCGTCCGCTTCGGCCTCGACTACCTGGAGCTGCTGACGGTGGAGCATCCGGACACGGCCCGTTCCCGGGGCGCTTTCGGGGCCGACCTGCTGTCCTACCTGGAGCACGACTCGGGACTGGTGGGCTTCGTCCTGGCCGGGACCGGGCTCGAGGACGAGGTCTCCGGACTGCGAGGGCTCGGTATCGGCGTAGAGGGTCCGTTCGAGATGGACCGCATCCATGCCCGCGGCGGCCAGCTGAAGTGGCGCCTGGTAGTGCCAGGGTTCTCGCCGTGGCGCAAACCCTGGCCGTACCTGATCGACTGGATTACCGCGGAGAACGAGTTGCCGGCGTGGGATCCTCCGGGCGGCCATGCATGCGCGGTCGACTCGGTAGTGGCGATCGATCTCGCGGTCGAAGACCTTGATGAGGGCATAGCCGTCTACGAGCAGGCCTTCGGCATGCAGCCGCGGGACGGTCGTCCGTTACCCGGTGCTGCGAGCCGTCACTACAGACGGTCCGGCTTCCGGCTGGGCATCCACCAGCCGGTTGGCCCCGGTGCCGTCGCGTCCGAGCTGGAGCGGCGGGGACCAGGCCCGTTCCGGCTGGTCCTGTCCTCGGCCGACCTTGCCGGAACCGCCCGAACGCTGGCTCGCAACCGGGTGCCCTACAAGGAGTCGCGCGGCGGCATCGATATCGATCCGGAGGCGGCCGCCGGCGCCCGGCTGAGAATCACAGCCCCCTGATCGGGGGCAACCTCCGGCTCAGGCGGAGGCCAACCGGCCGCCCTTGTAGACGGCGGCGATCCTCTGCGTGTTGCGGATGTCTTGCAGGGGATCGGCTTCGAGCACCACCAGATCGGCCAGCTTGCGCTTCTCTACGGTGCCCAGCTCGTCGGCCTGGCCGAGCAACTCGGCGGCCCGGCCGGTTCCGGCCACGATCGCCTCCATGGGCGTCAACCCGCACCCATCGACCAGCAGGCGCAGTTCCTCGTGCATGCTGTGGCCGGGCACGACGAACGGGTTGGTGAGGTCCGTTCCCGCCGTCACGTTCACGCCGCCACGCTGGGCACGGCCGATGAACGCCATCTGGTTTCGCAGCTCCACCGGGGCCGCCTCCCAGTCCGTCTCGCTGTAGTCGAACGGGTAGGCGTACTGGTTCCACTGCTCGGTGACCGCCTCCGGCATCTCGTCGAGTCCCGAGGGGCACGTGCCGGCCGGGGCATTCCCGGCGAGGATGCTCTGGGACAGTGTCAGGGTGGGCGTGATGAAGGTGCCCCGCTCGGCCATCAGAGCGATCAGGCCGTCGGCCAGGTCCGACTCCGGGTCGATGAAACGCCACGGCTGGAAGCCGACCAGGGGGTCCAGGATCCGCCCGGGCAGGGCCTCCAGATCCGCCTGGTGCTCCTCGGGGACCAACTCACGGCCCACGCGCACATGCTCGAGGGCGTCGACGCCAACCTTTACGGCTTCCTCTACGGTGATCATGTGCCCCACGTGGGCGGCGACCCGCGCCCCCCGGCGGTGGGCTTCGGAGACCACCGCCCGCAGCACCGGGAGCCGGGCCCACACATACACCTTGATGAAGTCCATCCCGGCCTCCACCAGCCGCGCCGTCTCCTCGCGGGCTGAGGTCTCGTCGTCGATGATGGCCAGCCACCGCCACGGTGCGGGAGGATCGGCGGGTCCGTCCAGGATCGTCCCGGCGCCGAAGAAGCGGGGCCAGCCGTCCCGGCCCTCCTTGAAGGTCCGGAACACCTCGTCCGGGTTGAAGTTGCCGGTGTCCCGTACGGTCGTCACCCCGTGGCTGAGCAGGGTGGTCATGAACTGGTCGGCCAGGGAGGCCGGGTCCTCCACCTGCAGGAAGGAGTTGTCTGCCAGCACCCCCACGTGGACGTGGCAGTCGATCAGGCCGGGTATCACCGTCGAGCCGGATATGTCCACCACATCGGCGCCGGAGGGAACCTCCATGTCGCCCCTGCGGAACACGGCATCGATGCGCTCACCGTCGATGAGCACCACCGCATCGTCGATCGGCGCCCTTCCGGTGCCGTCGATCACCCTTCCACCTACCAGCGCCGTGGCAGCCATCTTCCCGCCCTTTCCTCGTGTCCGGTCTGCCGGTCCAATCTAGCCCCAACTAATAGATCTAGACCGGGGTTTCGGGAGGATGGAGTGGGAGTTCGGGCTCCTGACCCGGGAGCAAGGCCATTCGATGTTTCCATACCCTTAGTTAACTGAGGCGCGGCACCCGGTGAACGATGGCCGGTGGATTACGATGTCGTGGGAGGGGCCATGCGGGACATCGATCAGAATCGAAGGGCTTTCCGGGAGGCCGGGATCTTCTTTGTCGACACCGTGGGCCAGGTTCCGCCGGATGCGCTGGACGATCCGGGGCTGGGGGTGTGGAGCGTTCGCGAGTTGATAGGGCACACCTGCCGCGCCCTACTCACGGTGGAGCACTATTCGGGCCGGAGCGGCGCCTCGGGCGGGCCGGCCGGGCCGGCCGACTACTTCCGCGAAGTGTTGAGGGACAGAGACATCCATGACGCTGTTGCCGAGCGCGCCAGGGACGCTGCCGCTGCACTAGGCGACGATCCGTCCTCGGCCGTGGCCGGAATCGTGGATCGCGTGTCCCGCTTCGTGGATTCGATGCCAGACGATCACCCTGTAAGTACGACGGCGGGCGAGATGCGGCTCGCCGACTACCTGCCGACCAGAACCTTCGAGTTGGTGGTCCACACCCTCGACCTTGCCGCGGCGGTCGGCCGGGCCAACCGGGCGCCCGAGTCGGCTCTGTCGGTAGCGCTGGGACTGTCGACCGATATAGCGGCGCGCTCGGGACTGGCCGAGGACCTGTTGATGGCTCTGGCCGGTCGGACACCGCTTCCCTCGAACATCCTTGGCCTGGGGCCGGACTGACCAACGCACCGGCGCCCCCGGGTCACTCCTGACGCTTTTCAAGACGCGGGGACGATGAGCGGGAGGCTCGGCGCACTCCCAGAAAGGCTCTCCGTACCTCTGGGTCGGCCAGCAGTTCCGTCGCCGATCCCTGGTAGCTGTTACGGCCCACCTCCAGCACGTAGCCCCGGTCGCTCGCCTCTAGTCCCTGGCGAGCGTTCTGCTCGATCATCAGCACCGTCAGGCCGATCTCGTGGTTCAACTGCCGGATGGTCTCGAACACCTGGCGGGTGATGATCGGCGCCAGCCCCGCCGAGGGCTCGTCCATCAGGACGATACGGGGCTCGTGCATCAGGGAGCGGCCGATCTCGAGCATGCGCTGCTCCCCGCCCGACATCGTTCCGGCGTCCTGCCGGGAGCGCCGGGCGAGGCGCGGGAAGAGGCCGTAGACGTAGTCGATCCGCTCGCGTACCCGCGCCTTGTCGGGTTCCAGATACATTCCGAGTTCCAGGTTCTCGTGGACCGTCATCTGCGGAAAGACGCTGCGGAGTTGCGGCACCATCGCCATGCGCGCGGTGCGCAAGGCCTCCTGGGGGGCGATGTTGGTGATGTCCACCCCGTCGCACAGCACCTGTCCGGAGCGTACCTCGGCCAAGCCGTAGATCGCCCTGAACACGGTGGACTTTCCCGCACCGTTGGGTCCGATGACGCAGACGATCTCTCCCTCGGCCACCTCGAGGTTGATGTGGTGGACGACGTCGTGGCCGGCGTAGTAGCCGGCGCTCATGTCCAGGACCTCGAGCAGCGGGCGTTCCGTGGTGGTCTCCACCACTATTCCCCCTCCGCCCCGAAGTAGGCCTCGATCACGGCCGGATTCTCCATGACCTGGCGCGGCGTGCCCTCGGCCAACTTGGCGCCGCGGTCCAGGACCACGACCCTGTGGCACAACTCGGCCACGAACCTCACGTTGTGCTCCACCAGCAGGATGGCCACGCCGCTCGCGTTGACCTCCCTCAGCCGGTCGGCGATCTCGGCGACGAGGGTGGGATTGACTCCCGAGGTGGCTTCGTCCAGCAGCACCAGCTTCGGCTCGCTCATCAGGGCCATCCCGATCTCGAGGAGACGGCGCTGGCCGCCCGACAGGGCGCCGGCGCGTTCGTCCCGGAGATGGGTGAGTAGCAGGAACTCCAGCAGGGACTCCACCCTCCGGCGGGTTGACGGATCCGTGCGGCCGAACAGGCGAGCCGTTCCGACCCGTCCCCACTGGATGCTCAACTCCATGTTCTCCAAGACGGTCAGCTCGCGGTACACCCTGATCATCTGAAACGTGCGGGCCAGCCCGAGCCGGGCCACCTGATGGGGTCTGTGACGGGTGATGTCGACACCGTCGAACCTGATCGAACCCGAGTCGAGGCTCGACACCCGGCTCAGGCAGTCGAAGAGGGTCGTCTTCCCGCTGCCGTTGGGACCGATGAGACCCACCATCTCGCCGGCGCTGATGTCGATGTCCACTCCGTCCACTGCGGTAAGACCGCCGAACCGCTTCAGCACCCCGCGGGCATCCAGCAACGCGGTCATGGTTCCTTCCCCTGATCATCCGGGCGGGCGCCTCGCCCGGTCCATCGCCGCCACAGGGCGGTGACCGACGTGCCGCGCGGGTCGATGATCCCGACCAGGCCCTTCGGGAGGAACAGGACTATCACGATCAGGAGCAGGCCCTGCGCGATGAGGTGGTAGTCGAGAAGGTGGGCCCACAGCAGCTCGCGCAGCCAGAACAGCACCACGGTTCCCACGACCGGTCCGGCCACGGTGCCGAGGCCGCCCAGCATGGCGCCCATCACCGCGTCGACGGTTCTGACCTCGACGAAGGCGATGTCGGGGTCCACGAAAGTGTTCTGGTAGGCCCATAGTCCCCCGAACAACCCGGTGGAGAATCCGGCGAAGCTGAACACGGTCACCTTGAGATGCGTGGTGTTGATCCCGCGCATCTCCGCCCCCACCTCGTCCTCCCGGATGGCCACCAGGGCGGCGCCGAAGCGCGTGCTCCGCAGCCACCAGGTGAAGGCGACCAAGCCGGCTACGAGCGCCAGTTCGAGGTAGTAGAAGAGCGGCCGGTTGAGGTAGGGAGGCAGCGTCAGTCCCACCCCGCCCCCGGTGAGCCCTCCGGACACGCGCACGATCTCCCGGACGGCCACGAAGGTCCCCAGCAGGGCGATGGAGAAGTAGGGCCCCTTCAGACGCATGGTCGCCCTGCCGATGGCCGCGGCCAGGACGCCGGCGACCACAGCACCCAGGACGATGGCGGGAGGGGCGGCCCAGCCGATCTGCGGCCCGTTGGTCTGGAGCGACATCAGGATCGCCGTGGTGTAGGCGCCGATCCCGAACCAGACCGCATGGCCGAAGTCGACGTAGCCGGTGAACCCTCCGGTGAGGTTCCAGTTCACCGCCACGGCGACCGAGGTGAGCATCAGGGTGAGGGTGAACAGCGTCGAGTTGCTGACACCGGGCAGGGCGGGCAGTAACGCAAGCACGGCCAGCAACCCGACCGAGACCCTGACGAGAACCCGCCGGCGCCGGGAATCCGCCGGGCGGGCACCGGAGCGAGGCTCGCCGGAGGCCGCGGACTTCATGAGGTCGATCCTCCGGCGCCCGACGAGAGGCTTACCGGACCGGGAGGGTGAGAGTCGCGGATCATGTCGCGGTCGCGTCGACGGGCCGGAGCCCCTTGAAGAGACCCTGTGGTCGCACCACCAGCGCCACTACCAGAAGCACGAACGAGGCCACCACCGCAAGGTTGGTGCCGATCTGGGGGATGTAGACGGCCAACCCGGCCTCGACGAGGCCGAGCACCATCGCACCGCCCAGGGCGCCCCTGACCGAACCGAGGCCCGCCATGGCGGTGATGGCGAACGCCTTGAGCGTGAGGGGCGGGCCCTGGAAGGGTTGAACCGCCAGCACCGGGCTCACGAGCGCGCCGGCCACGCCGGTGATGCCGATACAGATGGCGAACGTGACAGCGTAGGCCTTGGCGACATCGATGCCGACGATCCGCGCCGCTTCCCGGTTCTGGGCTGCCGCCCGGATGCTCTTACCCAGCCTGGAGCGCGACAGGAACAGGCTGAGGCCGCCCGCGACGGCCAGCGCCACCAACAGGATCGAGAAGCGGGTGACGGGGACCGTGACCTCGCCGGCTACCCGCCAGACGCCGTCGAGCACGGTGTCGGCGCGCCGGAAGTCGGCCGAGAACACCACTTTCATGACGTTCTGCAGGATGATCGCCACAGCGAACATCACCAGCAGCGAGACGAGATGGGGCCGGTCGATCACCCGGTTGACCAGCAGCCGTTGCATCCCGAAGCCCAGCAACATCATCACCAGGAACACCAGGGGTACGGTCACGAACGGGTCCACGCCCCAGAGGTCGTTGGCGAGCCAGGCCATGTAGGCGCCGATCATGACGAACTCGCCGTGGGCGAAGTTGATGACGCCCATCACCCCCCAGATGATCGAGAACCCCAGCACGAGGAGGGTGTACATGCCGCCTAGGGCGATACCGTTGATCAGCATCTGAGCCACCCGCTCGGCGGCGGAGGCCTTCCCGCCCCCGCTCGCACCGGCCAGCGGGTATACCAGGCCGGCTACCGCCGCGGCGTCCGGCGCCACCACCCGGATCTGCCCATCCTGGACCTGGACAGTGCCCATCGGCTTGGAGGTGTTGACACCTCGCTCGTCGAACGAGATGGGACCGTAGAACGTGTCGGCCTCCAGCCCGTAGAGTGCCTCGCGAACCATGTCGGCGCCGGTGCCCCCGGCGCTCTCTATGGCCAGGTGGAGGGCGAGGGCGGCCGCCGTGGCGCTGGCCGCCTGGTAGACGGGTGGCTCTCCCCACAGGCTCTCGTAGTAGGCCGCGTAGTCCGACGCGCTACCGAAGTACGGACCCTCGTAGGCCATCACCCGTTCCCACTGGGTGGGGCCCAGCACACCGTCCGCATCCTCGCCGAGTTCGTCGATCAGCTTGGGATTGGACGGCCCCACCGTGATGAGCATCCCGTCGGGAGCGAACCCGAGTTCCTTGGCGGCGTTGACGAACAGCACCGCGTCGTTGTAGTGGCCGCCTCCCACGAAAACGTCGGGGTCGAGGTCGCGGAACTTGGTCATGATGGCCGAAGCGTCCTGGATGTCCCTGGGGTAGGTCTCAGTCGACAGGACCTCGATCCCGGCGGCTTCCAGATGCCTCCTGGCCCCGTCGGCGACCGCGGTCGGGAAGGACGTGTCCTCGTAGGCGATGACCGCGGTGCGAGCACCCTGGGCAGCCAGGATCTCGATGGCGGACTTCGTGTAGTCGCCGGCGATGGTGGCCACCAGGAAGAGGTTGCGGAAGCCGCGCTCGAACATGGTGTCGGAGGTCCCGTTTCCCTCCACCATGATGACGTTGTTGGCCTCGGCGATGGCGCTGGCGCCGGTGGTTAGACCGCTCGAGTAAGGACCGAGCAGGAAGTCGACGCCGTCGTCGTCGATCAGCTTCTGCACGAGGTTGGCCGCCGTATCGGCGTCGGACTCGTCGTCGTAGTAGACGATCTCGGCGGCGTACCGGCGGCCGTCGATCTCAATGCCCCCGTACTCCTCGTTCACCCACCTCACCCAGGTGTCGTAGCCCTGGCGCGAGTCACGTCCCTCCACAGCGAACTTGCCGGTCTCGCTGAGGGCTGCCCCAATCCTTATCGTTCCCGCGAAAGAGGCGCCGGTCGCCGCTTCGTCGGGTGTGGCCGGCGCCCCTTCATCCGCTCCGCACGCGCCCAGGCCGAGGATCAGAGCGGAGACTGTTACCAGAGCGCCGACATGGCGCATACGAACCACCCCCCGGTCTCGGGAGCAGCCGATCATAGTGAGAGCTGTGCTCGGCGCCGACGTACCGGCGCGCCCACGCGGGTATTGAAGCTCTTGATCCATCAGGGTATAACTTGGCGTGGTACCGGGCGCCTAGCGGCACCCTGGTGGATATATTGAGAGGGGAGGCCAAGGCCATGGGAGTTTTCAACCAGACCATTCGGCTTACCGCCGTAGAAGGCGGACGGTCGCTGGATATCGATGCGATAGTGGACACCGGCGCGAGCTATACGATCGTGCCCGCCGGCATGCTGAACGGGTTGGGAGTGTCGCCGATCGACAAGTTGAGACTCGTCCTGGCGGATGGGCGCCGCGTGGAATACGACCTAGGAAGGGCGTTCGCAACCATCGACGGACGCACCGAGTTGACCCTGGTGTTGTTTGGAGAGGAGAACACCAGCCCGTTGCTGGGGGCCTACACGTTGGAGGGGCTGCGCCTCGCGGCCGACCCGGTCCATCAGAGGCTGGTACCCGCCGTCGGTTGGGCGTAGGGGCGAGGTCCGAGCATTGCCTGTCTGGGTGCGTGCGAAGGTGACAGGCGGCCCGATCTGTCCGGGCAGTTGAGCAGTTGGACCACCGGATACAAGGAGCGAACCGATGGACCTGGGCCTGAAGGACAAGGTAGTAGCGGTCACCGGCGCCGGCCGGGGGATCGGGCAGGGGATAGCGCAGGCGTTCGCCGCCGAGGGCGCTCGGGTGGCCGCCCTGGCCCGGACTGCCGACGACCTGGCCCGTACAGTCGAAATGCTGGAGGGCGACGCCCACTTGGCCGTTACCTGCGACGTGACAGACCCCGAGCAGGCGGTGTCGGCGCTCGATCAGGTGCGTTCCGATCTCGGGGGTCTTGACGTCCTTGTCAACAATGCCGGCCGGCGCCAGAACGTCAGCCGGCTGGACACCCTCGACATGGAGGAGTGGCATGCTTCCATTGAGGCCAACCTGTCCTCGGTCTTCTACATGTCCCGGGCGGCGGTCCCCTCGATGATCGCCCAGGGTTCTGGGTCGATCGTCAACGTCGCCTCCATCTCCGGTCCGGTGGCGTTCGCCGGCATCGGCGCCTACTCGGCCGCCAAGGCAGGAGTGATCGCCCTGACCAAGGTGATGGCGGTGGAGTGGGCGGACTTCGGCCTCCGTACCAACGCGGTGGCCCCGGGCTGGACCGAGTCCTACATGAACTACGAACTCCGCAACGACCCGGCCAATCGCGATCTGCTGGAGTCGGTCCGCGACGAGATCGTCATGAAGAGGTTTGCCGTCCCGTCCGAGACCGCCAAAGCGGTGCTGTTCCTGGCGGGAGACTCGGCCAGCTACATCACCGGCGAGACCGTCTTCGTCGACGGAGGTTGGATGGCCGACGGCTGGACGGCGTACTAGGGCGTGTTCACATTTCGGGGGAGGCCGTGGCTTAGGACGATGTTGATGAAGGCTAGGAACATGACGTCGAGTTTGTCGTAGCGGGTGAAGATACGTCGGTAGCCCTTGAGCCGGCGGAAGATCCGTTCTGCTTCGTTGCGTCGCTTGTAGATGGTCCGGTCGTATACCCAAGGGGTGGCGTCGGTTGCTTTTTGGGGGATTGTTTGGTGGTATCGGCAGGTAGGCTATAATTTGGGTTATGAATCTGGTAGGGGTTGGACAGGTCAGCGATGGCGCGGTGTGCCTCCGGGGGGGGGGGCGATTGCTCTGTGACCTGGGCCGGGTTCGTGGCCGGACGCGTCGGCCAGGTGGCCGCGGTGAAGGCCTAAGCAGCCGGATGGGTGGGGCCTCGGGGCTGCTGAGGGCCTTGGCGCGATAGTGCGATTGCCGCTTCCCCACACCCGCACGGGTCTGCGAAACCTCCTCCTCGCGTTGCTGGTGCTGCCGGTGTCGGCCGTGTTCGCTGTGACCGCCCTCGCGCAGACCGCCGGTGTCACCGTCAGCCGCGCGTCGCTCACGCTGACCGAGCTCGGCGGCACCAACCAACGCATGAAGACGTACACCGTCGTCCTCGCCACCGATCCCGGCGCCGACGTGACGATCACCGTCGCCTCCGGCGACGCCACTGCGGTGGCGGTCGACACCGACCCTGACACCGACGGCGACCAGGACACCCTCACCTTCACCCACGGCGGCGCCGGCAACTGGGGAACGGCGCAGACCGTCACCCTGCGGGCGCTCAACGACGGCGACACCGACAGCGAGCAGGACGTCAGCATCACCCACACCGCCACCGCGGCGAGCGGCCCCTACAACGGCATCACGATCGCCTCCGTGGAGGTGGACGTCACCGACGCGGGCCACGGGGTGGACGTGCAGGTGAATTCGCGCAACGTGCAGGCCGGCGGCGGCACGGCCAAGTACGGCGTCAGGCTCAGGAGCCAGCCGTCGGGGGATGTGGTCATCCGGCCCAGCTCCGACGCCACGGGGCTCGCCACCGTCAGCGGCGACATGACCTTCGGGACGTCGGACTGGGACATGTGGCAGGAGGTGACCGTCACCGGCCAGGGCACGGCGGCGGGAACGGCCACCATCACCCACGCGGTCCACAGTTCCGCCGACACGACCAACTACCCGACCGGCACGACGATCGACCCGGTTACCGTCAACGTGAGGATCCCTCGGCTCAATCTCAGCCACAACTCCCCGGTGACAGAGGGGCAGGGAGCCAGATTCCACATCAACGCGAACACCGCGCCGGGCGGCACGATCACCGTCAACTATGAGGTGACTCATACCGGCGGCGTCCTCGCCTCGAGCGCGACGGGCGACAAGACGATAACTCTCAGCTCGGTCACACGCAGCATTCCCGCTATCGTCACGATCAACGACGACGTGGACGAGGGCCCCAACACGGGGGGATCCGCCGGCACTGTGACCGTCACCCTCAAAGCCGGGGACGGCTACACCGTGGGGACCGAGTCCCGGACGGTCACCGTGAACGACAACGACACCGCGGGCGTGACCGTCTCGCAGGCGACGCGCACGGTCGCGGAGAACGGCGGCAGGGACTCCTACACCGTCAGGCTCGACAGCGACCCGGTGGGGACCGTCACCATCAGGGCGACCTCCGGCACGCCGGCCGCGGCCGGTTTGAGCACCACTTCGGGTGGCGCTGCTGCGACAAGCGTGTTCTTGGCCTTCGGCAGTGCCAACTGGCAGAATCCCCAGACGGTCTACGTCGTGGGCGTCGACGACGACGACGTGAACACCGGCGGCTCGCGTTCCGCCACGATCACCCACGCGGTGACCGGGGCCCGTACCACTGAGGGCTACCCGACGGGCCTGGACATCGGCAGCGTCGCGGTGACGGTGACCGACGACGACGAGGTCGGCGCGACCGTCTCGGCGGCGACGCGCACGGTCGCGGAGAACGGCGGCACGACCACCTACACCGTCGTGCTCGACAGCAAGCCGGCGGGGAACGTCACCGTCACGGTGGACGCGGGCGCCGCGAGCGAGGCCGAGGTGAGCAACAACGCCTCGACGTTCGGACGGACGACGACGCTGCTCTTCACCCCGGGGGGAACCACCAACAAGTGGGACAACGCCCACACGGTCACGGTGCGGGGCCAGAACGACGACATCGACAACCCAAGCAACAGGCGCACCGCCACGGTCACCCACGCGGTGACGGCGGGAGACGGCGGCAACTACGACGCCGACGTCGATATCGCAGATCTGGTCGTGACGGTGACCGACGACGACACCGCGGGCGTGACCGTCTCGCAGCCGTCGCTGACGGTCGCGGAGAACGGTGGCACGGCCACCTACACCGTCGTGCTCGACAGCAAGCCGCGCGACGGCGTCACGGTCAGGGTGAGCAGCGCGGCCGGGGCTGAGGTGGACGGCCCCGACGCGGGGACGACGTACGCCGCGACGGAGGATCTCACCTTCAGCCCGTCCAACTGGAACACTGCCCAGACGGTCACGGTGCGGGGCGTCAACGACGACATCGACAACCCAGGCAACAGGCGCACGGTCGCCATCAGCCACGCGGTGACCGAGGCGGGCGCCGACGGCTACCCGACCGATCTGAGTATCGACGGTGTGTCGGTGAGGGTGAACGACGACGACACGGCGGGGGTGACCA